>OFGG01000121.1_pt1 | contig 69378 bp, 54 predicted proteins | sample 1521701 | NCBI WGS metagenome assembly OFGG01 (sample SAMEA3504081, study PRJEB24116) | mouse gut metagenome | biome: mouse gut; feature: mouse-associated habitat; material: faeces | place: Denmark | collected 2011
GCAGCCAGCATGTCCGTATCGTCTTTTTCCGGCTTCAGCGCGATGACATTCGGATGCTGCGGAACATAACGAAGCGTATCGAAATCGCCGATTACCAAATCTATATGTACGCCTTTCTCCTCCAAAAAACAAAACCCGGCATCCACGGCAATGACGAAATCGTCCCCACCCGGCTCAAAGTCCAAACCGTAGTTCTCGCCCGCCCCTACTACATAACATATACCCGCTTTCATATTCACCTCCTGCCCCCGTATATTCTTTCTCCGCTCCCACGCCCCGGCCAGGCCTGCAGCGCCCCGGAAAATACACTGGCCAGCCAGGCAGATTGCCCCTATCCAGTGACGAATGTCCGTCGTGATACTTCGCCGACGACATTCTGAAAAAGACACCTGCCAGGCAGATTGCCCGACCCTGGTGACGGATGTTCCTGCCGCCTCATGGGCAGCCTCCCGGAAATGACAAAAACAATGCCGTTCCAGTACTCAAACATCGCTGAAATGGCACAAATAATACGTAAGAAGACGCAAATGGAGTCATCGCTCCCGAAAACCTCAGCACACGATATTGTATACGATTATTTTCACATACAATATCATGTGTATCATTTTCTTCTGCGCCGACCCCGTTTTTAAAAAAATTTATTAAATTTTTATGACATGCCGATTTTCTGCCGTCAAGATATTGCCGCCTAATCTGCTGCCCTGCTTATCTCCTTACACCATCTCCAGTCCACAAACTGTCTTAAGCCGTCATACCATCCTTTTCTTCCTGATATTTCCAGTATATATTACACGCAGGAATTTGTAAAGTATTTTGCGGAAATCATTCTACAACTTCCTCCCCATCCAATTTGCAGCCTTTTCGTCCCGTTTCGTTCAATATTCAGAATATTATACCGAATTTTCTTTCTCGTTGCTGCCATTTTGGATAAAATCCACCAGCAGTTCTCCCATTGCGGCTACATCATACATGTTTTCCACCGTCCTTTCTCTCCTGAATCTCCTGTACGATCCTGTTATAGGCTTTCTTATTCAGGCGGTAGAAAAATAAAACTGCCGCTGTTATGATCCACAGCACACCCGGAACCGTGGTAAAGGAATGCTTGATCACAGCCAACACTGCCGGATTCTGCTGCTGGTTCGCCACATATCCGAAGCCTCCCAAAACCCCTGCCAGCACAGAGGTCCCGATGGCCATTCCGATCTTATTTCCCAGAGAAATAAACGCATACTGGAAACCGTCATTGCGGAGCCCTGTTTTCCACTCCCCATACTCCACGCAGTCCGGTACAATGGCGTAGATTGCCGTGTTAAACCCGGAAAAGAAAAACTGTGACAGACAGGAAAACAGGTAAAACAGAACAGGTGATTTTCCAACCGTAAATAAGTACATACAAAACATACTGACCCCCGTAAGCAACGCAAATAAAGAAGCCGAACGTCCTTTATTGTTTGTCAGCCGGAACACCACCGGGAAACAGGCCGCGCCAATAATGGAAGGGATAATGATAAAAAGGGAATAGGTACTGAACAATGCCTGATTCCCCTCCACATAGGTAAAATAGTAGAGCGCATCCGCATTCCTCCCATAAAGTGTCACCCCAAACAGGAACTGCCCCGCCACCGCAATTAAGTATGGCCTGTTTTTCACGACAGCAGATAACTGTACTTTCAACGGTGTTTTTTCTTTTTCCGGCACCTCCACAACTTCTTTTGTCTTTGCAAAACAAAAGATATGGCATGCTGCAAAAATACACCCGTAAATGACCGCGATCAGAAAATATCCCCTCTTGTCATTACCCTTTCCAAGCGCTGCGATCAGAGGAACCGTTATGATGTTGATAATGCCGATAGCGATCATCGCACTGACAGAACGGAATGTGTTGATCTTCGCCCGCTCTTCAATGTTCTGTGTCATGGCGCCGCACAAAGTTCCGTAAGGGATGTTGACACAGGTATAACCCAAGACCAAAATACAGTAAGTAACTGCCATGTACACAATCTTTGCTGTAGACGACCAGTCCGGATGCGCCCAAAAAGTCAGCATCAATACAAGCGCAGTCAGCGGAGCGGCGATCAACAGCCAGGGGCGGTATCTCCCCCACCTGGTATGCGTCTTGTCGCTCAAACCGCCGATCACGGGATCATTGACCGCATCCCAAAACCTTGAGAACAGCATCAGTCCTGCAACTGCGCTCATCCCTATCCCGAAAACATCCGTATAAAATATCATCAGGAAATTTCCTACAAACATCCAGCTGAAATTACATCCTACATCCCCCATGCCATAAGCGATCTTACTGATCAATGGCACTTTTACATCTGTATTTTTCTGCTCCATTACAATCCTCCTCGCCTGCCATTTTCCTACTTTCCAATGCGTATCACTGCTTTCACGATATCCGCTTTATTGTTCACGCTATAGTCCATGGCTTTCTGCACCTCATCAAGCCCAAAGACATCCGTCACAATCCCTTTCAGGTTTACCTTGCCTGCCGCAACAGCCTCTATCGCCATGGGATAGATATGACGGTAACGAAATACGGTCTTGAAAGTCAGCTCCTTATCCAGCGCAAGGCTCATAGGCAGCGTCATTTCCCCACTCTTGCTATATCCCACCAGCACGATCGTCGCACCCTTCTTCGTCATATGTATGGTCTGCACCGTTGTCACCTGTGTACCTGCAGTCTCTATTGCCAGGTCACATCCTCTGCCTTCCGTCAGTTTCTTCACTTCTTCCACCGCATCCGCCCGGCTGGCATCGATCACCCCGTCTGCCCCCAGTTCCAACGCTTTCCGGAGACGTTTTTCCATAATATCCACCACATACACCTTTGACACGCCCATTGCCTTTAATGCCATCATTGTTACCAGGCCGATACAGCCTGCCCCCATGACAACCGCCGTCTGTCCTGCTCTTGCTCCGCCCTGCATTGCTGCATGGAACCCCACTGCCAAAGGCTCGATCAATGCGCCCTCCATGGTACTTACATGATCCGGCAGCTTAAAGCAAAGATCTGCTTCGTGAGCCACATATTCCTGAAATACCCCGTCCACCGGCGGCGTTGCAAAAAACACCACATCAGGGCAGAGATTATAATTCCCTGTTTTGCAGAACTCACAATGGCCGCAAGTCTTACCCGGTTCCAATGCAACCCTGTCGCCGGCTTTCAGGTGCTTCACATCCTTCCCCACTTCCACAACTGTTCCGCCCGGCTCATGGCCAAGTACAAAGGGCGGCTTTACCACATAGTCACCAATCGCCCCTGTCTCGTAATAATGCAGGTCACTGCCACAGATTCCCACATACTCCAGCTTGACAAGCACCTCATTGTCTTTTGCTTTCGGGATATCCCTTTCCTCAAATCCCATCTTGCCGATCCCTAACATTACCGCTGCTTTCATTTTTCCTTCCATGATTGCTTCCTCCTAATATATCTACTTTATTTATTACTTTATTAAATAGTTTTATTATGTATCTAATTTTATTTTCCACCTCCTGATTTGTCAAGAGATTTTCATCAAATCCTGTACTTTCATCATTTACACCAAAATCACATCTGGGTTTTCATTGAAAATGTACAAAAAAAGAAGCTTCATTTCTGAAACCTCTTTCTGTAACAATCAGCCCCCATCTTATATCTGGCTGACAAACGTCTCTATCACTTTCAGCGCCGCCCCCAACGCGGCGGCAGCCACCTTATAATGGCAGGCTTTCACATAGGGTTCTTTTTCCCCGAACGTATTTCTCCCGGCCACTTTATCCCACAGTTCCTGAAGGTGTGTGCCCATGCAGCTTCCAACATATCCCCCTAAAACAATATCACAGTCCAGGATCATGTAAATATTATTCACCGCAATAGCAAGATAATCCGTATAAGAATCCCATATCTTTACCGCCTCTGCATCCTTCTGATCCAGCAGGGAAAAAAACTGCTCCAGTTTCCCATCAGCCGCCCCGGATAAACGCCACGCAGCACAATAGGCGTCCAGACATCCCTTTTTCCCACAATAGCAGCTTTCCCCGTCTATGACAACTGTCATATGCCCGGCTTCGCCGCACCGGAAATTCCTGCCCTGGGTCAGCTCATTCCTGTCATAAATAGCGCCGCCGACTGTATTGCTTAAAGAAAGATAGAAAAACCGGTCTGTCTCATCTACATGAAACCCTTCCGCATATGCCCCTGCGTTGGCATCATTAAGAAAAAAACACGGGTATGAAAAAAAACTCCTTACCACATCAATTGGTATCGCCTCCACACCTAATACATGGGAATATGTTATCAGTTCTTTATCCAAATCTATAATTCCCGGAAAAGAAATCCCCACCCCCAAAACTTTTTCCTTATCAGCGCCACTTTCATCCAAAAAAAGCTCCAGCCTTTCGTTTACCTTTTGATAATAAGCATCACCAGAAGCATACGGCTGGCAGATGCGCTCATATTTCAATATTTCCCCCACAATATTGGTAAGCAGCAATGTAATATGGTTTTTAGTTATATCCAGGCCAACTGCCAGTTTTGCATTAACAACCGCTGATAATGCCTTCGCCCTTCTTCCCCCGGTTGACTGCAGCTCACCTTTTTCCTCCAGCAGGCCTTCCGCTATCAGTTCCTTGGTGATCTGTGTCGCTGTAGGCAGGCTGATCTTCATATTATATGAGATATCGGGATTTGACACTGTTTCCTGTTTACAGATATAGCGAAAAACCTCATTCCTGTTTTTCTTCTTTACTTCCATATTTGTTATTTTCTTCTTATCCATATCCACCATCCATACTTTATTAAAGTGTTTATTAAAGTATATCATGGTTTCTCTCATAAAACAATCTCTCTCCCGCTCTGGTATGTGTCAAATGTTAGTTGACACATACCATTGCAGAATACATAGTGAAAGAAATGTCACTTTGTGGTATAATGGTGTCACTTTAAAAAGCGGAGGGATATCATGAATCTGGGAAAAGAAACGGAAACTCTTGAATTTAAGAAGACAACCGGCGAAATGAAAGAAGCAATGGTTTCGATTTCGTCAATTTTGAATAAACATGGTATAGGAACTCTGTATTTTGGAGTAAAACCAAGTGGGGATGTTATCGGGCAGGATGTCTCGGAGTCATCTTTAAGGGATGTCTCCAGAGCAGTATATGAAAATATCAGACCTCAAATATATCCTGCAATCGAAGAGGTCGTGTTAGATCAGAAACATTTGATAAAGGTAGAGTTCTGTGGCGAAAATGCTCCATATTCCGCAGCAGGAAGATATTACCTGAGAACGGCTGACGAAGACAGAGAAGTTACACCTGATGAATTAAAGGCATTTTTCGTTGTTAATAAATATCGGGAATTATGGGAAAAAGGAAAGTCTAATGCAACAGCAAAGCAAATTGATAAACTGGCAATTAAATCATTTTGGCAAAAAGCTGTTTCGGCTGGCAGATTACCTGAAGGAAGGTATACATGCCCGATTGTTTTGAAAAGATTTGGACTTGTCTGCGATAATTATTTGACAAATGCCGGAGAAATACTTTTCGGTAACACTTGTCCAGTCTCGTTAAAAACCGGAATATTTGCAACAGACGAGAAACTGACATTCCTTGACATGAAGCTGTTTGAAGATAATATTTATAATCTGCTGAGTATTGCGGAAGACTATATCTTAAAGAATATCCGATGGAGAAGCGAGATAACCGGAATGGAGAGGGAAGAAATTCCTGAAATTCCTATGGCAGTAATCAGGGAGGTGTTGGCAAATAGTTTTGCGCATGCGATATACAATGGCCGGACAACCCATGAAATATGCATTCATCCGGGTATGATCACAGTTTACAGCCCAGGCGAATATGCAAGTAAACATAAGCCGGAGGAATACATAAAGGACAATATCGAATCGGAGATCAGAAATGCTGCGATTGCTAAAATTCTGTATTTGAATAAATCCATAGAGCAGTTTGGCAGCGGCTTCAAAAGGATTAACAGCTTGTGTAACGATACAGGTATCAAATATTCCTATGAGAACAGGGAAAACGGATTTAAGTTTATCATCTATAGGCCAGAGCTTCAAAGTGACATTCCAAGTGTCACTTTGGATGTCACTTTGAATGGAACGGAGATGGCGGTTCTTGCCATTTTGAAGCAGAAGCCAAATTCATCAAGGGATGAAATTGCTGATAAGATTTCAAAAACCGTAAGAACAGTGCAGAGAGCATTGGATTCATTGAGGGATAAAGGCTATATCAGAAGAGTGGGATCGAAACAAAATCCAATATGGGAAATATTGAGGTGAAATCATGCGGCTTCCTGCCACAATGTCTTATTAATCCAAGAATAGGGTACAGATCGTACCCCTTTCTTAATCACCCTTTGGCACCTGCCCTATTTTTTCCACCCCGCTGCCGTCGGTCTTCATCCGGTAGATGGGATGAGGCTCATCCCCTATATAGACCTCCGCAAAAATATCTCCTCCGCTGATCTCATAGAGCAGCGCCAAATAAGGGAGCCTGTATTCCGAAATTTCCTGCCCCTCTTTTAGATAACGGTACTCAAAGATCGTCTCCTTCCCTGATCCATCAGGTTCCATCCTGTTTAACCTGACACCAACGGTATCCTCTTCCTCTATCACCTGTGTTATCCCGTCCTGCACCTCCTTGTATGGGGCATTCTCCACTATATCGACAGTATAATAGATTTTCCCATTATAAAACTCGGGATAATCCACTTCCGCATCTTCTTTTGCCAGCAGCTGCAAGGTCTTATCCTTAAAGCGGTACATAGCGAGGTAATAAGAGCCTTTGTCCGTATCCGTGCCGGTATAAAAGGAATAAAGCACGCAATTCTCATCACAGTAATCCAGATATCCCTCATCCGGAGATCTTACCAAATCCTCCGAAAGTTCCACATCCGCCGCAAACGTTAAAGCCTCTATCTCCCAATCCGTTACCCGTTCCGGAGCCAGCCACCAGCGTTTCCCTGCCTGTTCCAGTGTCAGCGGTTCATCTAAAGAGACCTCATACTCCAGATCATACTCTTCCGAATCCCAGTCTTCTTCCATATCATCAAAATCCGAGCTTCTCTCTTTCCTGATCCCCACACCGCTTTCCCAGTCGTCCTTACTGTATGACGTTGTATATCCACCGTATCCATTCGTGTTTTCAGACAAAGTCCTAAACCAGGTACCTTCCCGATAGGTGTACGTATTCTTCTCCGACCATCGCCACGCACTGCCGCCATACGCATTTGTGGTAAAAGATAAACCCTCGACGGTCAATGGCTGATAAGGGTCGCCAAAGATACCGCCTTCATCCCTTGTGCGGATCAGATTGATATCCTGAAAATCCAGATGATAACCATCTTTTTCATCACTTGCTATGGCAAACAGGATCCGGGGATAGCCCTGATATACCAGATCTCCCTCCACCTCCGTCATAGTCTCTTCCAACACCCCCACATGATCCGGAATCCCATCCTCGTTAAAATCCAGTTCCACGCAGTCAAGAACTTCCCATCCCTCCGGTACGAAATCCGTAAGCTTTCCGCCTGTGTCAGGTAACTTGGGCACTTCCCTTGGAATATCGGCCCCTTCGTTTCCTGATTCTTCTTTTGTGTCAATATCTTCTTTTGTGTCAGCATGTTCTTTTATGTCAATATCTTCTTCTGCATCTGCCTGGCTTTCCTCCGGCAGCGCTTCGGTATCAGCCATGCCGCCTTCCCTGCAGCCTGCCAGCAAAATGATGCTTATCCCGATTATCACCAATAATGATTTTTTCATTTTCTTTCCTGATTCCTTTCCCCTGTACGGAATCCATGTTCCTTATGTCAGCGCAGTATTTTATCCATGGATTTCCCCTTTGCAAGTTCATCCACCAGCTTATCCAGATAACGGATTTCCTGCATCAACGGCTCTTCGATCTCCTCTACCCTTACGCCGCAGACCACACCTTTGATCAGTTTCCTGTTCTCGTTCAGCCGGGGCGCATTCCGGAAAAAATCCCCATAAGTGAGGGTACTTTCAAGCAGCTCTTCCAATCCTGCCTGGCTGTATCCGGTAAGCCATCTTGTCACCTCATAAACTTCATCTCTTGTCCGCCCTTTTTTCACGGCTTTATCGACAAGCAGCTGATAAACCTTTGAAAAATTCATTTGATATACTTTTTCATTATCCATATTGATCCTCATTTCTTTCAACTTCCTAAATTCCGAAGGCGTATACCCGAAATTCTTCTTAAAGCAGTTTGAAAAATACCCCACCTCAGAAAAACCACACCTCCATGCAATATCCCCCACCTCTTCCTCCGTGGTCCTTAAAAGCTTCTGGGCCTGTTCCAGCCTAAGGACCTTGATATACTTCATCACCGTGATCCCCGTCGCCGCCTTAAAACGCCTGCACAAATACGTTTCATTATATCCAAATTTCTGGCTGATGCTTCTTGCGGTGATCCTATCCGCATAATTGGCATTGATGTATTCGACCACCCTGCCAAACCCTTTATCGGTCCAATGGAGCATTCCTGAATCCGACGGGCAATACTGGTACAAAAGGCCGATCACCTCATAAATGATTCCGATTGCCACAAGGGGGTTTATCCCCTCACTGTCGGTAAGCGCCCTGAGCAGTCTATCCATGACTTCTTTTATTTCCGGCTGGGCCGCAATGTGTAGAAAACCTGCCTTATACTTGCAAATAGGGGAAAGATATCTTCGGGAAGCGGCTGTCTCATTGCAAAACTTCTCCACGTCAAACATGATCGTATGATACGAGACTCCCATAAGACCGGCAACACCCCGATGCAGCATCCCCGGACTGACCACTGCCGTCTGCCCTGTCAGGACACTCTCATGTTCCTTCCCAAAATATAATTCCAGTTCCCCGGACTCCACGTACAAAAGTTCCATCCTCTCATGCCAGTGCAAAGGGAAACAGACCTCTTTGGGCCCGCCGCCGCTTTTTAAGTATTTGATTGCATTTTCACCGTATACCACCGGAGTAAGCTCTTTGTACGCATCCAGCATTTTTTCGTCCTTTTTTCCCTGTTTCCTACTATTTAACTACATTGCATGAGAAATGTCAAAAGGTAAAAATTTTACAAATTCAGGTCGAAAATATGATTTGATTTTCCTCTTTCCCATGATAAGGTAACATTATCAGAAATTGATAGGAAAGCGAGGTAACTTTATGAAAATCGGTACTTGTGTCTCCTTTTCTTCTATGGAAGAAATGCCCGGCAAATTATCCGTCCTGCGTAAAAACGGCTTTGATTCCTGCCAGCTGATCGCATGGGAACCTTCTCTTTGGACAGATGAAAATGCCACAGCCTTAAAAAAATTATTGCAGGATTATGAAATCACTGTATCCGCCTTCTGGTGCGGCTGGGAAGGCCCCAGAGTGTGGGATTTTTATGACGGCCAGCTTACCCTGGGGCTGGTGCCGCCGGAATACCGTCAGATGCGCATCCAAAACCTCTGCGACGGCGCCGACTTTGCCCTAAAGCTTGGAATCACGGATGTGGCGACCCACATGGGATTTATCCCTGAAAATCCTTGCGACCCGAATTTTGGCGGTTTTTGCATTGCTGTCCGGACTGTTGCCATGCATTTAAAGCAAAACAGCCAATATCTTCTTTTTGAAACCGGACAGGAAACGCCTGTCACCATGCTCCGCTGTTTCGAAAAGATCGGCTGTGACAACCTGGGGGTCAATCTGGATACCGCCAACCTGATCCTGTACGGGAAAGCTAATCCTACAGACGCTTTGGACGTTTTCGGAAAATATGTCCGCAATATACACGCCAAAGACGGGCGCTATCCCACCAACGGGCACGAATTGGGAATCGAGACCAAAATAGGTGAAGGCAGGGTAAACTTTAAAACTTTCTTTTCCCGTCTTCATGAACTTGGATATGATTCTTATGTCACCATAGAACGGGAAATTGACGGTGACCGGCAGCTACAGGATATCTTAGAAGCCAGAGAGTATTTAACTAAGATCATCAGCGAAATTTATGGAGGGAACCATTTATGTTAAAAGTCGGACTTGTAGGCGCCGGCGGCATCAGCGATGCCCATATCAGTGCCTGGGATGCCATGGAAGAAACCCATCTTACCGCATTATGCGATATCCGCCCGGAACGCCTTTCCCGTTATCCAGACAAACACGGCTATACGGATTTTGACCAGATGATAGAGAAGGAAAACCTGGATATCCTGGATATCTGCCTTCCCACTTTCCTGCATGCGGATTATGCGGTCCGCGCATTAAACCACGGCATCCATGTAATCTGTGAAAAACCAATTTCTTTAAAGGAAAGTGATGTTGACCGCATTTATCAGGCTGCCGGAAGACACCGGGCCCAATTTATGGTTGCCCAGGTACTGCGTTTCTGGCCTGAATATGAGCTGATCAAAGATATTTATGATACCAAAAAATATGGCAGGCTTTTATCCGCCTCCATGAGCCGCCTTGGCGGAACCCCGAAATGGAGCTGGGATAACTGGATGCTGGACGAGGACCGCAGCGGCCTTGTTCCCTTTGATCTCCACATCCATGAACTGGATTTTATCACCTATGCCTTCGGTGCTCCAAAGAACCATAAGATCCACCGTATCAAACGTCCTGAACAGGATTACCTGAACATTGTTTATGAATATCCGGACTTTTTCATTTCCGCGGAAGCTGCCTGGTATGCGGCGCCCTACCCTTTCCGGGCAAGTTACCGCTTCCAGTTTGAAAACGCCCTTATTGTTTATGAGGGGGATCAATGCACTATCTATGAAAATAACGGCGCAGTGATCGACCTTACCAATGCCCACTCCGGTGAGACCGGCGATATCAATCTCCCGAAAAGCAATGCATACGCTAATGAGATCCGTTACTTTACAAACTGCATCTTAGAAGGAAGATCTCCCGATAAAATAAAAGCCGGAGAATTAACGGCTATCCTTCAGATCATGAATCAAATTTGAACCCGTATTTAAAAACTGCGGCGGTATGCCTGTTTATATGCGCATACCGCCGCAGTACAATCTGAAATCTTATCCTTTTGCGGTCTCCATCAAAAGTCTGACACACAAGTCAATGCCCAGCTTCCCAGCATTCAAATACATTTCATAGCATTTCGGGTCGCTCCACTCCTGATTGGTGACTGAATTGTAGAAGTTCCTTCTTCTTTTATCATTCTTTTTCAAAGCGTTTTCTGCCTCCGCCTTTTGGATCCCTTCTTTTTCAATCGCCCTTTGGATCCTCTTTTCGTGATCGGCATAAATAAATACCCGCAGGCTGTTTTCCATTTCCCTTAGGATATATCCTGATGCCCTTCCCACGATCACGCAGTTCCCTTCTTTTGCCGCTTCCTCAATGATGCGTTTTTCTTCCAGGAAAAGCTTATCCGCAAGAGGCAGGTCCTTATTCCCTGAAAGCCCTCCTAACGGAGTCCTTGAAAGGTTCAAAAGCACATTTCCGGAACTGCTCTCCTCAAGCCCTTCAATTTTAAAAAACGGTATATCAAGCTTCTGCGCCGCTTCCATAAGGATATTACGGTCATAAAGTTTATATCCCAGCGCATCCGCCAGCCTTTTGCCAATCTCATTTCCCCCACTGGCATAACGCCGCTCAATTGTTATGATATTATACATAGATGCATCCCCCTTTCTGCTGCTTTCATTTTATATTATAACCAATAACAGGGCATATCTCAATTCATTTTTAGTTATTTTTCACAATTAGGTTAATTTATGCCAACTTTGCGTTATTTTTTCCGCTCCCATCTAAACGCCTTCCATGATACACTTTCTTTATAAAAAGGTATCGCAAAAATCATAAGCGGCGGCTATACGCAGAAAGGTATTGATCATGGGAAGATATGAAGAAAGACAAAAGCGCACGGAGTGGTTCCGGGAAGCCAGATTCGGCATGTTCATCCACTGGGGGCTTTATGCTATCCCTGCCCGGGGGGAATGGGTCAAAAGCACCGAAAAAATCTCCACGGAAGATTATCAGCAGTATTTTGAAGAATTTAACCCTGTCCGTTACAACCCCAGGGAATGGGCTAAGCTGGCTAAAGAAGCAGGCATGAAATATGCCGTGCTGACCACCAAGCACCATGACGGCTTCTGTCTGTTTGATTCTGCTTACACGGATTATAAAAGCACCAACACCAAATGTGGCAGGGATCTGGTCAAAGAATATGTGGAAGCTTTCCGGGCGGAAGGGCTAAAGGTTGGTTTTTATTATTCCCTGCTTGACTGGCATCACCCCGATTATCCCCACTACGGCGACAGACAGCACCCCATGCGGGATAATGAAGCTTACAAGGATACGCAGCACAACTGGGATAATTACATCACCTACTTCCACAACCAGGTCAGGGAATTATTGACCAATTACGGAAAGATCGACCTTATGTGGTTTGACTTTTCCTACGACAATGAAAGACTTGAGGGCACTCAGTTCCAGCATATGAGCGGCGAAACATGGAGGGCAAAGGAGCTGATCGAAATGATGCGCTCCCTGTGTCCCGACATCATCATTGACAACCGCCTTGGCGGGGATGCCAGAAAAGAAGAGCCGGACCTCCATTCCGGCGATTATGTTTCCCCGGAATGTATGATGCCTGCCGAAGGGGAGACCGATGTGCTTGGCAGAGACGTTCCCTGGGAATTGTGTTTGACATTAAATGAGAACTGGGGTTATGCTAAGAACAAGCCCTGGGATTACAAGACCACGGAAAATGTGATCCATATGCTGGTCGAGTGCGTCAGCAAAGGCGGCAACATGCTGATCAACGTAGGCCCTAACGCCAAAGGGGATATCCCTAAAGACAGCGTCCGTATCCTTAAAGAAGTTGGTGAATGGATGCATGTTAATTCCGACAGCATTTACGGCTGTGGCAAGAGCTGCTATCCCAAACCGGAATGGGGAAGGTATACCCAAAACGGGAAGATCTTGTACGCCCATATTTACGATAGACGAGTAGGCGGTTTCCGTCTGGAAGGATTGGAAGGTAAACTGAAAAAGGCCCGTCTTTTGGAGGACGGATCCGAACTTCCCATGTTGCGCCCGTGGAACGGCGGCAATTATCCCGATGACGCTTACGTGGATCTTGGCGTTGCCGGGCTTTATGATGAGCGTGATACGGTTTTAGAGCTGGAATTATTGTAAAACAGAAAAGGAAAGATGGAAAATGGGAACCTCAAATATAGATTTTTTCTCCAACCTCTACATCCACTATTACTATGGAAGCTATACCAAATGCGGTGAAAGCTGGAAAGAATATCATGTAAGCTGCCCCTTTTCCAAACTGTATTATATCAAAAAAGGGGAATGCGAGCTGGTGATTGAGGGAAAGATCTTCCATGGGGTTCCCGGGATGCTCTTTTTGATTCCTGCCCATACCCAGCATTCCTATTACCACATCAATACCAATTACATTGAAAAGTACTGGATGCATTTTGAACTGAAAACGGGAGACGACCAGGCCTTAAAAAGCCTGGGGCTCCCTTATTTTGTTACCGTTCCCAAAGAAGAAGCATTGGACGGCTTGTTTTCAGAAATCATCTCCTTATCCCGACAAATGGACCTGGCCTCCAGAATGCAGGAAAAAGCCAACATTCTGAAACTAGTCAGCGCTTACATCCTGTTTGCACAGAAAGAAGGCTATCATGCTCTTTGGGAAGGCCATACTTCTCCTGAAAGGGATATCCACCGGGTGATCGAATACATGAACAGCCATCTGTCCTCCAAGATAACCGTTGCGGAGCTTGCCGGGCTTTTGCATATCCATCCCAACTATTTCATCCGGCTGTTTAAATCTCATATGGGGGTGCCGCCCTTAAACTACGTAAGCCGTCTGCGCATTGAGCGTGCCAAGTCACTTCTGGAAAACACTGACCTGCCTGTATCCCACATTATGCAGCAGACCGGCTTTGATGAAATCAGCGCATTTTCCAGATTTTTTAAACACTACACGGGTTATAACCCCAGGCAGTTCCGTAAAACCTTTTCCTCTAAGAAAAACGCATTGGAATCCGCATGCCTTCCATAGGCATCCTGCACGGCTGCCCGAATATAGCCTTCTTTACCATCCAGGGTAAATTCCGCTTCCGTGATGGTCTCTCCCGGCTTTGCCGCTGCCCTGTGACACCTGCGCCCCATGGTCTTTATGTAAATTTTATCCACCGGACTGCAGCGCACGATAAGCTTATTGCCATCCAAGTGCATTTCCTCTATCTTCGGCCCTTCCAACCGCCCGTCAGGGGATGTGATACTGTAAAAATGTCCTTTCTTCAGGGCTTCCATCACTGCCGGATAGGTAAGCTCCTTAGCCCCTATCATCACTGCCCCGCCAAAGGAATCACACAGCGGATCCCCTGCCGGGAAAAGATTATGATTGTCATCCGCTGCAACCGCAAACAACTGCTGCCCACTCCTTAACATCTCGTCATATGACTGAGAATGGTATCCATACAAACCGTCAAGCTCACATCCATGGTTATAGATTTCCATTCCCCAAAATCCCTTCAGATCCTTATAATCCTCATAACTTTGCAAGGACCAGTAAGGATGGTTATAACAGGCAAGGAAACCAAGTTCTTTCATTTTTTCCACGTATCCGTTTAAACATTCCAAATCATGATATCTCTTTTCGGGCTGGGAAAGCTTTGCCTTCTCTTCACTCCGAAACGACGGATCTGTGTCATACCAGTTGATATGGTATGTTTTTATCCTGTCAAAATTCTGTCCAAACCCTGCAAATTCATTGATATCCGTCTCCATAGCCGCAATTGCCAGAAAGCTTTCATCATTCAGTTCCTTATGATAAGCATAGACCCTATGGTCCGTAAAGGCAATGACCTGATATCCCCGTCCGCCATACAGATCCTTTATCTGTTCCGGTGTCAGTGTGCCATCCGAAAGCACCGTATGGCAATGTAGATTTGCCTTGTAATACTTTACTCCCCTTGGGAGCAGCTCAATGATCGACATGATGATTCCTCTTCCTTTTATATATTCTGGCTTCATACCCCGACAGTATTCTGCCTCTTTCTTTATTTGTATCATACACGACCTGCCAACTCCCTTTTAAGGGAAATGCCGTGCAGGGCCTGGGGCCGAGATTACAATCCACCACAAAAACCTGCCCGGAAAGCGCCCTTGCATAAACAAACCTGTCTTTCCTTTTGCAAATCACACGGAAAGAGCCATAAACAAAAGCCTTCTCCTGATGGCGAAGTAAGAGCAGCCTTCTGTATGCCGCAAATACTTCTTTTTTAGGCTTCTGGTACAACCCCTCATGGCAGGGCGGCAGCTTCTTATTCCACGGAAGCAATACTCTTGCATGTTCTCTTGTTCCGGCAAGGATATCACCAAACACCTTTTCCCTTGGTTCTTTCTTTCGATGTTCTTCGTAATATCCTTTTGCCTCCACGTCCGTTATCTGCTCCATGGATGTAAAATCATAATTGGCAAGCCCCATCTCATCTCCCTGATAGATAAAGGGCGTTCCCCGAAGCGTTAGCTGCATTACCGCAAGGAGTTTTGACAAAGCCGTATGGCGTGACGCATCTTTGGTGATCTTACTGATCATTCGTGGATTATCGTGGTTATTATAAAAAATCGACATCCAGCAATTATTACCGTAATGCTCCATCCAGTCGATCATATAATCCCTGAAATAATTCAGATCATATTCATAGTCCTCAAGCCGCACATGCCCCGGCGTCTCTAGATGGTCAAAAGAAAAGACCATATCCAGTTCCTTGCGTTCTTCCCCTGTGACAAGCTGGCACATCTTCATACCAAGCCCTGGCGTCTCTCCCACTGAAAACGCCCCATGGGGCTCAAAGGCTTTTTCCCTGATTTCTCGTAAATACTGGTGCAGCTTAGGGCCGTAATAATAATGTTCAATCCCGTAAAATCCCATCAAGTTCCCGATGGCCTCATTCCCCCAGGGAAGCCCGTCCTCTTTGGAAATATAATTGATCACGTCCATGCGGAACCCATCCACGCCCTTATCCAGCCAGCGGTTCACCATAGCGATCACATCCCCTCGCACCGCAGGATTTTCCCAGTTAAGGTCCATCTGCTTTTTAGAAAATAAATGCAGCGCCCAACTGTCCGTATCCTCCTCATAGTTCCACGCCGGACCGGAAAAAAAGGATGTCCAGTTATTCGGCGGCGTATGACTTCCGTCATCTTTACAAAAATAATAATAATCCCGGTAATGAGGATCTCCCTGCCTTGCCTTTTGATACCAGATATGCTCATCGGATGTATGGTTCACCACCAGATCCATGATAAGCCGCATATCCCGCTTGTGCACCTCATCAAGCAGGCAGATAAAATCTTCCATGGTGCCAAACTCTTCCATGATCTTTTCATAGTCGCGGATATCATATCCGTTATCGTCATTGGGGGAATCATAAACAGGGGACAGCCACAATGCATCCACTCCCAGTTTTTTCAGGTAATCCAGCTTACTTAAGATCCCTTTTAAATCTCCAATCCCATCCCCGTTACTGTCACAAAAGCTCCGGGGATAAATCTGATAAAATACCGCTTCCTTCCACCACTTTGGCACGATCCGGCCCTTTGAAACATATGGTTCATCCTGCTCTAAACCCACCAGATGAAGCAAGGCGTCAAAAAAGTCCATTCCCAGCTTCTTTTTCGCCAGATTGGCAATGGTCCGCAGTTTTACTTTGGAAACCACTTTATTTGTGATTACCTTTTCCGGCAGCCCCATTTGCAGTAAGACCTTGGCAAGGGCGTCATGACCCACCGGACTTTCGTATAATTCCCCCACCGTACTGTCCAGGGTGATCCACTTTTTTTCCTTCTTCATATCAAACCTCATTTCTGCGCACGTTTTTAATCTACCTCCTTATTTCATTTCTGTAATTCGGCACAGATTCTTTCGTACTCTTCTTCATCCAATCTATATTTTTTCTTATAAAGGAAGTAAGAGATTGCCATCAGGACACAGGGCACTACCGTCATCGCCGCCAAAAGCCCCTGACCCTGACCGGACGTGACACCGCTATGCTGCCCGGACGTCGTTCCGAAAATCACCGCCGATATCTCCGTAAGCTTCTGTTCTTCGGAGATCAGCCCCCGGGCACACTGCTGCTCTAAATCAGAAATCTGATTAGTATAACCGGTAACCCCAAAAATCATATAAGCCGCAGAGGTTGCCGCCACGATAAGCGCCGAACTCATTTTCGTGATAAAAGGACGCAGGGAAGTGATGATCCCCTCATCCCTGGTTCCGAATTTATACTCATTGTACTCCACCGTGTTCATGATAGAAATCATCATGACCAGATAAAAACAGTACTGCCCGAAATTAGAAATCATATATCCCATCACCAGGATCCAAAACCTTCCCATATTGGCTTCCTTGACCAGTGCAGACCCCAGCATTACCACATAGCCTATAACCGAAGCGGCCATCATCATCCCCATCAGCTTTTTCCGCCGGACACGCCTTGAGATTGCCGGATAAAAAATCATCAAAAATGCAGTTGCCGCCATACCTACGGTATTGAACAAAGAAAACAGCCCACCGTTATAACCAAAAGTAAAATAAATGTATGTAGAACCGATTCCACCCACCACAAGTCCGTTTCCTACCTGCTGGATCAGGAAGATGACCGCTATCCATACCAGCTGGTCATTGCGCCCTATGGTCTTAACAATCTGCACAAAGGAGAACTTCTCCGCCGCCTTCCCTGCCCTATCCGCTTCCCTTTGTTCCTGTACCCCAAACAACGTAAACAAAATAAATATCGGCGCAAGGATCGCTATGACAAGCGCAATCCGCCCATAAGCCACTGCGGTACTGCCGCCAATCGCCCCGGAACCGGCCGAAAACATGGGAATTAAAATAGAAGCCAGCGTACCGCCAATCCCCGCAAACAAGGTCGCTCTTGACGTAAACCGGTTTCTTGCATCAGCATCAGACCCAAGCGCCGGAATCATCCCCCAGTAAGAAATATCGCTCATGGTATAAGTAACGCTGAAGGCAAAATACATTACCGCAAAAAAGCACACAAACCCCCAGCCCTGCAGTTGTACGTTAAACAAAAGATAGATCACTACCGAAGTCGTCAACCCGCCAATCGCCAGCCAGGGCTTGAATTTGCCAAATTTAGAACGGGTTCTCTCGATAATATTCCCCATAACCGGATCATTGAGCGCATCAAATACCCGTGCGGCAATCATAATACCGGTGATTGCCGCAAGCTGCGCCCCGTTTAATGAATGGGTGAACAACACAAATGTAAGCAGATAACTGTTGATCAGACAGTATACCGCATCCCGCCCCACTGTTCCTAGGGGGAAATAAATCAAATTCTTTTTCGTTCTGTCGTCCTCTTTCACTTTTATACCCATGCCTTTCCCGTATGAGCCCTTCCAGATGGAAAACAGGCCCAAGTACGTAGATAACCTTATCCTTTTATGAAAAAGGAGAAGGCCGTATTTATTCCTTCTCTCTTATACTATTATAGTCAATATTTCTCAAAATTACAAGCTGATTCTTAACAAAATATAGATTATATTTTAGAGGTTCCCTGCGAAATATCCCCGCCGTTTTTCTCTATGTCCGCTACTTTTTCCATGAAATACATCCTGGAGCCAAAATCCTGGTAAATCCTTACCTCGCTATGATACCCCACGGACCCGAATGCCTGTTTCAGCTTCACGCCATGATACATCAGTTCATCCCCGTAGACAAAGCAGTCTTCCGTTTCTCCGTCCAATTTTACCACTTTAGCGGCTATTGTCTCTACAAGGGAATCCTGCTTAATGTGGATTGGCGCGATCATATTCACCAGCCCTCCAAAATCCTTCAGGCTATATTTCAGACTCCGGTTAAAAAAGTGATAGCAGGCATCCTCCTTAAGGCCTCTTGCCCTATAATATGCAAACAGATCATTTGGAACCACCAGCTTTTGAAAAAGCATTCCCACAGCCCTTTCTTTCCCCGGTGATACGCAGGTCCATTCCATGGTGTTCTGGCTGTTGATGCCGATGGAAGTATGATAACCGGTTCCTTCCGAAAAATTCCTTCCCCGGTAGAAGCTGCCAAACTGCAATACCTTTCTCCATTTTTTGTAAAGGGCAATCTGCTCTTTTACCGCTAATAGCTCTTCCCTTCCCATATCGCAAAAATTACACTCATATCCAAAAACCCCAAAAGCCGCTACATGGAACCTGGTCTCCAAAGGTGTCCTGCGCAGAGTCTGATGATTGGGGCTGGCGGATACATGGGCGCTTATTGCCGACATGGGATACCCATAGCTATAACCATTTTGAATCTCCGCACGGCACAAAGCATCCGTATTATCGCTGGCCCAGATCTGTGGAAAATAACAAAGAATCCCCAGATCAAATCGGTTCCCTCCGGAACTGCATCCTTCAAACAAGATCTTCGGGAATCGTTCTGTCAATTCTTTCATACAGCGGTACAATCCGCACACATAGCGGTGAAATACTTCACCCTGCCTTTCCCCCTTAAGACATTTTGAATACACATCCGAAAATATCCTGTTCATATCCCATTTCACATAAGAAATATTTGCGCCGGAAAACACTTTCCCCATTTCTTCAATGATATAATCCTGGACCGACGGGTTTGTCAAGTCAAGGATACGCTGGTTACGCCCTTCGGAATGTCCTTTCCCCGGAATATCCATAGCCCATTCCGGGTGTGCCTTAAATAACCGGCTGTTCCGGTTTACCATTTCCGGTTCTACCCATATCCCAAAGGACAGCCCCAATGCCCTTACTTTATCGCAAAGCCGCTTAAGCCCGCCAGGAAGCTTCTTTTCATTCACATCCCAGTCACCCAAAGACCGGGTATCATCCGTCCGCTCCCCAAACCAGCCGTCATCCATCACAAACAGCTCGATCCCTGCTTCTTTCCCGGCCTTGGCAAGACGAAGGAGTTTCTTCTCGTCGATGTCAAAATATGCGGCTTCCCAACTGTTTAAGAGCACCGGACGCACTTTCTTCTTCCATCTTCCCCGCACGATATGCTCCCTGACAAAACGATGCATATGCTGGCTCAGGCCATTAAATCCTTCATGGGAAAAAGTCATCACTCCTTCCGGTGACTCAAAGACTTCCCCCGGCGCAAGCTCCCACGAAAATGACTGGGGATTGATCCCTGATACGATCCGGGTCTTTCCAAAACCGCTGACCTCCACGGCCTCATAATGATTTCCACTGTAGATCAGATTAAAGCCCCAGCACTCTCCATAATCTTCCGTGGTATGTTCTTTGGATAACATCACAAAGGGATTGGCCCGGCTGGAAGAAACCCCGGCGTAGGAAGCATTCACATACTTTCCTGCCAAGATTGGGATATCCGTTCGCTTCATCTCCCTTGCCCACTCACCGGTAAAGGTGATAAATCTAAAATCCGGCGTGGGAAAGTCCACCTGCAAACTCATAAGCCGTTTTATGCTTACTGCTTCCTGGCTTTCATTAACCAGCTTTGCGCTCCTTGTTATCACATCACATTTCGGATAAACATAGTAGTGCAGTTCCAGGGCCAGACCATAATTCCTGTCTTTTAAGGTTATAAGAAGGTGTTCCACCTTCCCGTCCTCACTGTAGGAACCCGGTAAAAGACCATATTCCGGCTTCGTGTCTGTAATCAAAAAAGAGTCATACAAAAAATCAGAGGTAATGCTGCCATCCCTATGGACCACTTCAATAAACGGCTCACGAATATCGCCTTTTCCGTAAGATGACATTTCCAGGCAGGTATCCTCTAAACTGAAGTTCTTGTGGCCATCATCGTAATAAATCCCATTTCCCGGGGCAAAGGCGTGTTTTTCCCGAAGGGCTGCATCATCCCGGAAGTGGATTGTTCTCCCGTAGTAGAAGTGTTCTAAGTGCCCTGTTTCCATAACGCCAAATAAGTATGAGGTGTGTTCTGTTTCCAATGTAAAAATACCGTTATTTTCTTTTATCATCTTTTAACCTTTAAACTATCGCTAAACAACGACTTCCATAATCTCTTTCCCATTGCACTTCACTATCTTCATTTCTGCTTTTTTATGCTTATTGAAATTAAACACCAGCATATATCCTTTTGACAGATGATATTCCTCAAGATATCCTGCCAATTGTTCTATCCCCTTCCGCTCATACGCTTCTCCCCTGTGTATCTTCATTTCAACAATATATTGTTTCCCACAATAATCAATCACAACGTCTGTCCGGTTCATATCCCTTGTTCTTGCTTCCACATAATAGTTACCGCTTCCGTTAATAATCGGCTTCAAATACAACAAGAACAGACGACGACCGTTTTCCTCTAAAAATTTAACATCATTATCACTATAAATTTCTGAATAATGTTCTCCGAATTTTTGCAGAACCTTATCCATATCAAGATCTTTTCCCGCCACAAACTGGTTCTTCTCCTGCAACGCAGATTTATAGGTAACGCTCTTCGTCATTTCTTCTGAAAGAAAATAGTTGTAAAGATGCATTTCAAAAATCCGATTTGCTACAACAGCCACTTCATTGCTTTCCTTAATAAACCCCAGCATCCTGCCTACATTAATTGCATAATTGTATGGATTAAACGCAAACGTCTGGCCTGAAAATAAAATCCCCTTTATTATCAGGCAAAGTTCCTCATAGTCCGTCAATTTCTTTATCATATCATCAAATAATGTATTCGGCTCTTTCAAAAATATCCTGACCGCTTCCCTTACCCCTGCCGCAGACCACGCCAAACCTGCGTCAAAGCCTTTCTGCCTCCCAACCTGCTCATCCATCAATTTACAGATACCGGAAACCAGATAAGGATATCCAGAAGTATATTCATAAATATTACCTGCTGTTTTTTCTATTTCCATCCCCGTCTGATGATCATGCTCATATGCTTCGAGCATTCCTGCGATATCTTCCACCGAAAAACTCATATCAACGGAAAAATCTGCGGCAATGTTCCATGGACTATTGTATTTATGCTCTCCTTCCGGCCTGATTTTCAGCTTAAGGTTCTTAATATCATATACACCGGCCAGTATTACCGATTGAAATACCGGATACGATTTCCTGTCAAGATAGAAATCCCTAAGCATTGCCAAAAAATCCAAAAAGACCTGATTATTGGAAGCATTGTCCACTTCATCTATCATAAGCACCAACGGCTTGGCAGTACCTCCACACAAGTTCCCAAGTATTTTGAACAACTTTCTCAGACCTGCATGCATATTTTTTTCTTCCGCTATCGCTTCCAGCCCAGCCACACTTTCCCTATCCAGCTCCGTAATCTTTTTTCCCTTTACCGCCTGCACAAATATATCTGCAAAAGCAGCAGTAAACGCATATTCACTTTCAAAGTCCGCTGTACTTAATTTCTGAAAGCTTAAGAGCACCGGTACATATTCCGGCTGCAAATATTGCTGCAGCGCCCACAAAACAGTGGTCTTGCCATATTGCCTTGCCCTGTTCATTACAAAATATTTTCCTTCGTCCACAAGCGCCTTAATTTCGCACAAACGCTTTTCAATATCCACCATATAATTTTCATCCGGATAACATGCCCCGGTCACATTAAAGCACTTTCTCAATTGAAACTCCTCTCCCTTCCCCTGACGAAATAGGAAGGCATCACCCCTTTTACCTTCTGAAAAACCGTAGAAAAATAATTACTGTCATTGTAGCCGCAGCTCCTTGCCGCCTCCGCCACGGATGCGCCTCCATCCCGCAGCATCTTCTCGGCATTGGATATCCGCACAAAAGTAATATACCGGTTCAGCCCGATCCCGGTTACGGCTTTAAATTTTCTGGACAGGTAACTTTCACTGATCGCAAACTGTCTGCTGATCTTTTGCAGAGAAATATCCCTGCTGTAATTTTCCCCAATATATGCAGTGATCTCATAAATGATCTGATCCGATTCCCGTACTTTTGTTTTCCGCTCACACCGGTAACGGCATATCTGCACCAAAAGCTCTAAAATATAGCTGTGCATCAGCAGTTCCCCATACCGATCCTTTTGCCGGTACTCCCTTTCGATCTTAAAAAACAATTCTTCCAGTTCCGCCTCTTTATCCTTAGCCACACAGACCACCGGATGAGCGCATAATTCCCGATACAGTCCTGTACCATCCCCCGCAAACACGGAATCCGGAAAATTTAACAAGATCCGGGCATTTCTTTTACAATCCCCACTGTCTGTCCAATGCAGAATCTCCTTGGGGATAAACACAAATTCCCCCTTCTCCACACCATAAATCTCATCGTCAATGAAATAGGTGGTCCGCCCCTCCTGCATGTAATACAGTTCGTGCTCCTCATGATAATGCACCTCGCAGATTTTCCTGCCATTTACCGTTTTATCTCTGGAAATCAAAGAATCTGAAATCTTTATCGCCCCTGCCATCCCTTAATAACCCCTGCATTCTATCACTACATACATTGTATCATAGGCTTGTATAAAAAAGGCAATTTTTTTGTATTTTTACCGGAAAAGGGCAAATAAATCAAGGCTGTCAAAAAATTTTTGATACATAATAGAGATATCTTACAACAATATCCCGTAATGGAGAAATGAGGTCAGTTATGAAATTTTCACAAGGTAAAGCAGAAGAAATTAAAATCGCCTACATTGGCGGCGGCTCCCGGGGATGGGCATGGGGGCTTATGAGCGACCTTGCGTCCTGCGATGATATCAGCGGCCAGGTTGCCCTTTATGACATAGACTTTCAGGCCGCAAAAGATAATGAAATCATCGGCAATAAGTTCCGCACTGCCGATGGCGCTAAGTCCGACTGGCAATATGAGGCCATCGAAACCCTCCCTGACGCACTCTCCGGTGCCGATTTCGTTGTGATATCCATTCTCCCCGGAACCTTTGACGAAATGGAATCCGATGTGCATACCCCTGAAAAATATGGTATCTACCAGTCGGTGGGAGATACCTCCGGCCCGGGCGGTATTTTGCGTGCCATGCGCACCGTTCCCATGTTCGAGGAAATTGCAAAGGCCATCAAGGCATACTGTCCGGATGCATGGGTGATCAACTATACCAATCCCATGACCCTCTGCGTAAAAACACTTTACCGCGTTTTCCCCAAGATCAAAGCCTTTGGATGCTGCCATGAGGTTTTCGGCACCCAGAAGTTCCTTGCCCGCATGGTGGAAGAAACCTTTGGGGCAAAGGATGTGGACCGCCACGAGATCAAAGTAAACCCGGTGGGTGTCAACCATTTCACCTGGCTCACCGGCGCCACCTGGCAGGGAAAGGACCTGTTCCCCTATTACCGGACATTTTGCCAGAAGTACCGGGAAGGCTACCGCACCGGTGATGAGCAGGTGGATTCCAATTGGATGAACAACAACTTTGCCAGTACCGAAAAAGTAAAAATGGAACTTTTCCTTCGTTACGGCTATATTGCCGCCGCAGGTGACCGCCACTTAGCGGAATTTTGTGAAGGGAAGTGGTATCTGGAAAATCCGCAGCGGGTTTCGGAAATGCAGTTTTCCCTGACCAGCGTCGCCTGGCGGAAACAAGACCTGAAAGAACGGCTTGAAAAGAGCAGACGCTTAAGAACCGGCGAAGAACAGGTTACGATCAACGGCACCGGTGAGGAAGGCGTCAACCAGATCCGGGCCCTCCTTGGGCTTTGCGAACTGGTCACCAACGTGAACCTGCCTAACAGCGGGCAGATTCCTAACCTGCCTCTGGGCGCTGTCGTGGAAACCAATGCCGTCTTTTGCTCCGGCAGCTTAACTCCCGTATTTGCAGGCCCTGTTCCACAGGAAATCTATCCCCTTATTGCCAGGATCTGTGGGGAACAGGAACTGGTTTCCGCAGGAATTGCAAATCGAAACCTAAACAAGATATTTGCCGCCTTTGCCAATGACCCCCTTGTGACCTGCAGCCTTGCTGATGCGCAGAAATTATTTAAGGAAATGTGCCGGAACACGGAAAAGTACCTTTCCATGTATGACCTTTCCGGTGAGTTTTAGCCGATAAGATTCCTTGCTTGTTTTACACTTTCACGTTCGTATACCCCAGCGCCCTCATCTGCCTGCGCAGCTCACCGGGTGAGGCCTTCATATATTTTTTGAACACTTTACTGAAATAATTGCTGTCTGTAAACCCACAGGCGGCGCTTACCTCTTCCAGCCGCATATCCGTGGAATGGAGCAGCTTTACGGCATATTCTAACCTGACCTTCGTCAGATACCGTATGGGCTGCTCCCCGGTATACTTTACAAACTCCCTGGAAAAATGGCTTTGGGAAACGCCCAGAGTTTCCGCCGCCTCAAGTAAGGTGATCGGCTGATCGAAATGCTGCTCCATATAAGCCTTTGCCCTGTCAGTAAGACTTGAATGACACTCCTTTTCAGTACATGCGCTGCATAAAGCGCACAAAAAGCAAAACGCCTCTTTCCCTGCCATAAAAGCATCCTTCAAAAGTCCGTTCCTTGCCTGAAAATACAGATCCATAAGCTGCTTGACTGCCGGGTTGTGGTCAGGAAGGGAAATGATCTTCCCCGCATGGCTTAAAACATATTTGAAATAGGGCAAAACCCCCCTCCCGCTAAACATCACATACACAAATTCCCATGGCGCCTGATCTTTATACTCATCAAAATAATAAAATTCCTCCTCCGGCATATGCAAAAAAAATCCTTCTCCCTTTCCCACATTAAAAATGCCCTCTGTCGTTTCCAGCGTTCCACTGCCGCCCAGCGTGTACTGGAACAAAAAACAGTCCGGCCTGTTGCGGTTATCCCAGTAGTACTCTTTGCTGCTCCTTTTCTGCCACCCCGCAGCCTCGAGTTGTATAGCTGGATTTTCCACATGTTCCAAAAAGCGGAACCCATAATCGTCCCAGATATCCCCTGTTTCCCGATACATCAAAAATTTACCCTTTCTATCAAATCATTCCAATTGAAATCCCCTTTTATCTCCTGTAAGATAAAAGTAAATCCTAGATAACTATTTCCGTTTTGCTTGAGTATATCAAATAAAATCCGGTTCGTAAACAACTTCTCCCTATGCGGTCCGGCTTACGGTAAACGGAAATCAAAAATTTTCAGAAAAGAGGTATTATCATGTCATTCAAAGTAGCGTTTATCGGTGCGGGCAGCATCGGCTTTACCAGGGGTCTTCTTGCGGATATCCTGACGGTTCCTGAGTTCCACGATATTGAAGTTTCTTTTACGGACATCAATCCGGACAATCTTAGGATGGTCACCCAGCTTTGCCAGCGGGATATCGAAGAAAACGGACTGTCCATCAAGATCCATGCAACCCTTGACCGCAGGGAAGCATTTAAGGATGCGAAATATGTCATCAACTGTGTACGGATCGGCATGTTAGAGGCTTTTGCCACGGATGTGGAAATCCCCCTTAAATACGGTGTTGACCAGTGCGTAGGCGATACCTTATGCATCGGCGGCATCATGTACGGCCAGCGCGGGATCAATGCCATGCTTGATTTCTGTAAAGATATCCGGGAAGCAGCCGCTCCCGGCTGTATCCTCTTAAGCTATTCCAACCCTAACGCCATGGTGACCTGGGCATGTAACAAATACGGCGGCGTGGAAACTTACGGTTTATGCCACGGTGTCCAGCACGGTCATTCACAGATTGCCAAAGCCCTTGGCAGGAACAAAAAGGATGTTGATATCATCTGCGCAGGTTTAAACCATCAGACCTGGTATATCAGCGTAAAGACTGACGGCACGGAGCGCACCGGCGATTTGTACGAACTGATGAAACAAGCCGACTTTGCAAAAGACGAAAACATACGGCTGGATGTCATGAAGAATTTCGGCTATTATTCCACCGAATCAAACGGCCATCTTTCCGAATATCTGATGTGGTATCGGAAACGCCCGGAAGACATGGAAAAATGGATCAACTACAGCAGCTGGATCCAGGGTGAGACTGCCGGTTACTTACGTGTATGCAAGGAAGGACGCAACTGGTTTGAGACCGATTTCCCCAACTGGTTAAAAGAGCCTGCAAAACAATATATCCCGGAAAAACGCTCCGAGGAACACGGCAGCTATATCATTGAAAGTCTGGAGACCGGACGGGTATACCGGGGTCATTTCAATGTGATGAACAACGGCACCATCACTAACCTGCCCGATGAGTGCGTGGTAGAAGTTCCCTGCTACGTGGACGGCAACGGCGTATCCATTCCCAAGGTAGGCGACCTGCCCCTTGGCTGCGCAGCCATCTGCTCCCAAAGCGTCTGGGTCCAGAAGCTTGCCGTAGAAGCCGCGGTCCACGCCGATATCAATCTTCTCCGCCAGGCAGCCATGATGGATCCCCTTACCGGGGCAGCCTGCACCCCTGACGAGATCATCCAGATGGTGGATGAAATGTTAGTTGCCGGAGAAAGCTGGCTTCCTCAATATGCCGATGAGATCAAACGGGCTAAAAGGCGGCTGGAAAACAAGACCGTTCCTTACCGGAATGTAAACGGCTTTAAATCAAAAGAAAAGACCGTTGAAGAAATGGCGGAAGAAAAGGCTAAATACCGTGCGCTTGCCGAAGCAGCCGCAAAAGAAAACGTAAAATAGCTTATCGATCACAAAAGTGCAAGCCAAAAGCTTGCACTTTTTTATAACGCTCCCTCAAATTGTGCGTCATACATCTGATAATACATGCCGCTTTTTTCCATAAGCTCCTCATGACTTCCCTGTTCCGCAATCCTGCCATCCTGCACCACCAGGATCAAATCCGCATGACGGATGGTGGAAAGTCTGTGGGCGATCACAAAACAGGTCTTATCCGCCATCAGGCTTCGCATCGCCTTCTGGATCTTCATCTCCGTTCTTGTGTCCACGTTGGACGTGGCTTCATCCAAAATCAGCATCCTCGCATCAGAAAGCATAGCCCGGGCAATCGTAAGAAGCTGCCTCTGACCCTTGGAGATATGTACCCCATTGTCACTTAGCTGTGTCTGGAATCCGTCCGGGAGCTTTTCAATGTAAGAATAGATCATGGCTGCCTTTGCCGCCTGTTCCACCTCTTCCATGGTAAGATTCTCCCTTCCGTATGAGAGATTTTCATAGATCGTACCGTGGAACAGCCAGGCATCCTGCAGGACCATGGTATAAGCGCCGCGCAGGCTGTCTCTTTGGATCTGATAAGTATCCTGCCCATCTAACAGGATACAACCTTTGTCAATGTCGTAAAACCGCATTAAAAGATTGATCACAGTAGTCTTTCCGGCGCCGGTAGGACCTACAATGGCAATCTGCTGCCCCGCCTTTGCATGAAGATTAAATTCCTTTAAAATCGGTTGTTCCGGCTGATACCCAAAGGAAACATCCTTAAAAAGCACTTCTCCATAAACCTCCTTCAGGATGTGCGCTTTCTTGTCATCCGGCTTCTCCGGCGGCTCATCCATCAGCCTAAATACCCGTTCCGCCGCCGCAAACGCTGATTGCAGCTCTCCGATAATATTCGCCGCTTCATTAATCGGTCCTGAAAACTTTCTGGAATATTGTACAAAAGAAGAAATATCCCCGATGCCGATCCCGCCCTGCAAGTATAACAGTGAGCCTGCCACGCTGATCAGCGCAAGGGAAGTATTGTTCATAAAGTTTACCGAAGGCCCTGCCAGCGTTCCGTAATACTCCGCTTTCGTATTCGCATCCACCGCTTCCTTGTTTTTCTCATCGAAGGCGCCAACCACCTGCTCTTCTCTTCCGTAAGCCCTTGTGGTCTTCTGTCCGTTCAGCATCTCCTCCACAAAACCGTTAAGTTCTCCCAGCTTTTTAGACCTTACCCGAAACAGCGGCCGGGAACGACTGGTGATAAATTTAGTCAGCAGGATTGAGACCGGGATCGTCACCACAAAGATCAATACCATCACCGGCGCAATAGACAGCATCATCACCAAAGAAAACAGCACCGTGACCACACTTTGCATGATCTGCAAAAAATCATTGGACAACGACTGGTTCACCGTATCAATGTCATAAGTAATAATGCTGATGATATCCCCTGTCTGGTACTGGTCAAAAAACGCCACCGGAAGCCTTGAAAGATTCTCAAAAACATCCCGGCGCATCCGATAAATCACTTTTCTGGTCAGATGGATGGTAAGCAACGATAATAAATACGAAAAAAATGCGGAGAGCACATATAAGACCACCATCCACCCCACATAATAAAATACCTTTTCAAAATCCACGCCCCCTGCCCTGATTCCGATAGCATCAATGGCTTTCCCTGACAACTTAGGTCCGAAAAGTGCAAGCACGTTCGATAAGAGCATCAGCACAAGCCCTGCCGCGATCAAAAAATAATACCTGTCAAGGTAGCGCCACAACCGAAAAAGCAGATATTTTCTTGGCGCTTTTTTCTTCTCATCCATTTCCCGGGTCATCCCTCCCTAAAATCTTTCTGCCCCATCTGTAACTCATAGATCAGTCCATATTCCCGACAGCTCTCTAACAGCTCCTTATGGGTTCCGTAACCGCTGCATTTCCCATCTTCCAACACTAAAATATGGTCTGCCCCCTGAATGGAGCTGATCCTCTGGGCAATGGTGATCGTGGTGGTATCTTGATAATACCTGTGGAGTTTTTTACGAAGCTCCGCATCGGTTTTATAGTCAAGGGCAGAGGATGCGTCATCCAGTACCAGGATCCGGGGCTTTGCCGCCAAAGCACGGGCGATCATGATCCTCTGCTTCTGCCCGCCGCTTAAATTGTTGCCCCGCACCGAAACTTTTGCATCCATGTTTCCTTCCTTTTCCCTGATAAACTTCTCTGCCTGGGCATGGCTTGCCGCTTCCATGATCCGCTCCCGGCCAATCCCTCTGAAAAAGTCTATATTTTCTTCCATGGAAGCCGCCATCAGGTAATCATTCTGGAATACCACCCCGAACATTTGTCTGAGTTCCGGATAAGGGATGGTATCTATGCGCCTGCCATTGATCCATATGCTGCCTTCATCCACATCATAAAACCGAAAGAGAAGGTTCACGATCGTACTTTTCCCACTTCCCGTAGCTCCGATGATCCCCAGGCTTTCCCCCTGCTTTAAAGCAAAACTAATATGGGAGAGATGATTTCCCTTTTTATTATAGGAAAAAGTCACATCCCGAAATTCTATCACCGGCACATTTTCATTGTTCCCGGTTTGAGGAGCATCCGCCGCAGATAAAGGTATCTCCTTCCCGGCTTTTTCTGCCGGAACAACCAGCATCTGTTCCGGCGCATCCAGTACCTCAAAAATACGATCCAAGGATGCCAGCCCCTTAGAACACATCACGAATATTTTCGTGATCCCAAGCATTGCATTTAAGATTATGGTAAAGTAGCTTAAAAAGGCAATGATCGCCCCGGGACCCGTTTCCCCTTTCTGCACCAGATAAGCGCCGGTAATGATCACCGCCGTAAGACCTAAGTTCAGCACCAGCGTGGTGGCAGGGCTGCTAACGGCCGAAATCCTCCCTGCTTTCTGTTCGATCTCCGCCAGGTTTTCATTTACCCCGTCATAACGTTTTCTTTCGTAATCCGTCCTTGACAGGGCCCGGATCACCCGCACGCCGGTAATATTTTCCTGCAGCACCCGAACCATCTCATCCAGTACATTTTGCTGTCTGCCATAAACGGGAATACTCTTCTTAGTGACTGCCCAAACGATCAAAATAATAAATGGCAGAGCCGTCACCAAAACCAGTGTCAATTTCGGTTCCATGGTCATAGTGATCAGGATACCGCCAATCAAAAGGATCGGGCCCCGTACCCCTAACCGCTGCATCCTTGCCAGCATTCGATTCACATTGTACGTATCGGAAGTAAGCCTCGATACCGCAGAGGACACTGTAAAGTCATCCATCTGCCTTGCAGACAAATATGTGACTTTTGAAAACAGGTCATGCCGGAGCTTTTTGGTCATCCCTCCGGCGGAGACCTCCGCCATACGATTGGCCGTAACATTAGTGGTCACGGACAATACCGCACAGACCAGCATCACGCCGCCCCATAAAAAAATCAGCCGCACTTCCCCGACAGGTACAATGTCATCTATGATTTTTGCCAGCAGGGAAGGGATTAAAAGATCCATCATTGCCGCCGCAAACTTCAAAAACAGTGTCAGCAGCATATATGCCCTGTAAGGTTTTATGTATTTTAAGATCCCTCTCATATTTCCCTGATCTCCGATACTTTCTGCCTATTTGTTACTGCCCGTCTTTACCGCAAGAATTGCCATATCTTCTTTCCCCGGCAGTTCGATCTCCACCCTGCCTCTGACATTTTCCTTCACGGTCTTTCTTTTCATTTCCCATGTATCGATCACTTCAATGCGGTAATCCCCTTCATCCGGAAGTTTTAATGCGGTGATAACGGCGCACTGCCGTTCCATAAATTTGAGGTATGCTTCTTTGCCGCAGTGCCCCAGCGCTGCCCGCTCTTTTGACAAAAAGGAACGGATCCTGTCCTTAGAAAGATTTAACATTGCCATGGCAAAAAAGTTCTGCCGCATCTCCGGCGGCGCCCCGTTTTCCTTCATGGAAAGGAGCTGCCCTGCTGTCATCTTCCCGATCCCTTCCCCTAAAAACTCTAACGGTCCGGGCAGCTCATCCACAATCTCCTTAAGGAAGGCAATGCGGGCAGGACTTTCCCCTTTCAGAGTGCCGCCCTTTGCCCACCAAAGTACTTCATCCTCACTGTAAAAAGTCTCCCCATGGGTGCAGTAGCCACCGCAGCATACCGCCGTCCAGAACCGCCGCACCATTTCCTTTGCCGAAATATTCCCCCAGCTATGGATAATATTTCCCTCATAGCGGCATTCGTCAAAAACAACAGGCTTCCCGTACCGCTCCTGTAACTCCGGCACTTCATTAACATTGGTATCCTGAATGCAGCAGTGGGTGATCTCCTTTTGGCTAAAATCCCAGTACGCCATGCAATTATGGTTGCTGAGACAATGGCCGTAAGGGTCATGCGCCGCCACAAACCTGCCGAAATCTTCCCAGTCTTCCCACTTATAATCCGGCATCAGGTCATACTCATTTGCCAGTGACCACCAGAGATTGGGCATGGACGAAAGCCGTCTCAACAAATAATCCAGATAAACGAAACTATCCTCTTTGCCCAGTCCGGCAAATCCCCATCGGTCGTAAGGATGGAATAAGATCAAATCCCCCTCTATCCCCATGTCGGAAAGTTCTTTGATCCGCCTCTCCAGGGCATCCCAATAAGCAGGAACCGGCTTATGAACCTCCCATTTCCCATCTGTCTGTTCAAAAGGATAAAACTCCGGGTCATTATGGTTAAAATCATAATGTTTGGGGAACACACAAAACCGCACCTTGTTAAAAGGCGCTGTCTTTAATGTTTCCATGGTGGTGTCTATCAATTCCTTTTCCTGATGGACCAGCGCATAAATGGTGGTGCCGAAGGGACGATACCATTTGCCGTCCTCATACCGGAAATGCAGGCCCGAAACCCGGACGATTCCTTTACCGTTTCCATCATCAGCATCCGCCGCTTCACATACCTCCCTTCCTTCCCCGGTAACGTTCCCAGTCACCTTCCACTCATACTCTCCGGCCTCAGACGGATAAAACCGTACCTTGTAGACACCGTTCCCGGCATAAAATCCGTCCACGGTTTTCGTCTCTTTTCCACAGGTAAACCGCCCTTTCAAATCCACCTGCGCATGAGAACCTTCCGGTTCCTCCCCTAGAAAGGTCAATTCAAATGTTTCATATTGTCTCATATCCTTCTCCCATGCCTGTATTTATGATGCCGCATTCAAAGGTTCACTGGTCTCATAACAGATCCGGTATGTTCCCGGGCCCAGTATACATAACCCATCTTCCACCCTGGCAAACATAGGGTTATCCTTCCTTGCAAAAATTTCTTCTTTTGCCCAGGGAAGCTTTAAAGAAGCGCTGCACCCAAAAGGCACGGTCACGGACAATTCCACATGGCTCGGGTCTGTCATCTTCCATGCGCTCCTATAAAGGCCTGCGGGAGAATCATACTCCGCCTCCACACTTTGCAGTTCCCAGTTTAATTCAGGTACAAACGCCACTTTGGTAAAGCCCGGCGCCTGATCCACAGGATTGATACCTGCCGCATGCCGGAACATCCATTCCAAGACAGATCCGTAAGCATAGTGGTTCATACTGTTCATGCTGATGCCGGAGATCGTTCCATCGGCTAAGAGGCTGTTCCATCTCTCCCATACGGTGGTGGCTCCCAGCTTCACCTCATAAAGCCACCCCGGATATTCCTCATTTAAAAGCAGCTCAAAAGCCAGTTTTCCAAAGCCGTTTTCAGAAAGCACGTTCCCCAAAAGCGGCGTTCCCACAAAGCCCGTTTTCAATTTATGCCCGCTAAGCTCAAAAAGTTTTGAAAGCTGCTCTTTGGTCAATTCCACATGATCCGACAGGTGATATTTCAGGGTAAGCAAAAGGGCTGTCTGGGTCTTGATGCAGCATCGCCCGGTAACGCTGTAATACTCATTTCTAACAATACGGAACTGTTCTTTGGAAAGACGGCCATATTTTTCCGCCTCTTCTCCTCTTCCCAAAACCTTTGCCGCTTTTGCCACAATATCTGCGCTCACCGCATAATAAACGTTGGCAATAAATTCTTCATCCGTAGCGCCAAAAGTCTGCTCCACACCGCCTGCCGGGTTATCCAGAGCAAGCCAGTCTCCATAATGAAAATGACGCCGCCATCCGTGATCCTCCCCGTCCAGCTTGGTGATATAGTCCACCCAGGAACTCATGCTCTCAAACTGATCTTCTAAAATGCTCTTATCTCCATAAAAAAGATACAAATTCCAGGGGATGATACAGGACGCATCTCCCCACACGCAGGCACACCCTTCCACGCCAAAAGAAGGAACCACATCCGGCACTTTCCCTTCCCTGACCCGCTGTTCCAACGCCATATCATACAGATACTTCGCATAGAAAGCATAAGTGTCTTTCAGATAGGTAGCCGTAGGGGAGAATACCTGTGCATCCCCTGTCCATCCCATCCTCTCATCCCTTTGAGGGCAGTCCGTAGGAACATCCACAAAATTACCCTGAAGCCCCCACTTCACGTTTTCCACCAGCCGGTTCACCAGCCCGTGGCCTGTACGCAGCATCCCCTTTGCTTCAATATCGCTGTAGTAAGCCAATCCGGTAAAGTCTTCCGGCTGAAATCTGCTTATCCCTTCCACCTTCACATAGCGGTAGCCAAAAAAGGTAAAGTGGGGTGTGATCACCTGCTCCCCGCCGGCGCTGGTATAAAAATACTCGGACTTGGCACTCCTTAGATTTTCATTATAAAAATTGCCCTGCTGCAGAATTTCACCGGTCTGGATATGGATCCTCGTTCCTTTTGGTTCATGGATCTTAAGGGCAAATATCCCGGTAAACTCCTGACCCATGTCAAGCACCAGCTCCCCGGCAGGGGTATGGATCACCTGTTTTGGAAGGAACGTGTCATGTACACGAACAGGAAGACTCATCCGATCTGTCAGCTTCCCTAAAGGCGCATCACAAAATAACACTTTCGTAAGGGGAAGCTGCTCTAACGTCTCATCCACCCACTCCCCGTCATACAGGTTGGAAAATGTGATATTGCTGCGCCCCACGTTCCAGCCCTCGTCCGTTCCAATGACTTCTTCCCTTCCATCCGTATAAGTAATGTGAAGTTCCGCAATCAGTTTCCACCAGTCACCATAAAAGCCAACATCTTCCTTAGACGCAAAGCCAAACCGTGACTTATACCAGCCATTGCCAAGCAGTACATAAAGCTTCCCCATCTCCTGCAGCGTTTCCGTCACGTCAAAAGTCTGATACTGTACCCATTCTTTGTAGTCATTGCAGTAAGGCGTTAAATACTCCTGCCCCACCCGGCACATAGAGCCATCCCCTTTCCGGTAATAAGCCTCATACAGCCCAAGCCCACAGATATAAAGCCTTGCCTTTTCCACTTTCCCTGAAGGGATGATTTCCTTTTCAAAATACGGATGACGTCTATTCGTCTCCACGCCTTTCTCCCTATCCGAAGCAAGGAGTTCCACATCCCGGCAGGTGATCCATTTCCCTTCCCAGGCCTCTTCTCGTTTCCCGGTCTCAAACCACTGCACCTGTCCTGTCTCTTCCTCCCCGGCATCCGTCCGCACCGTCACCGTCCAATAATAGCGGGTGCGGGGCTGCAATGTGATCTTTGCCTGGTACCCCAGCGGACTCATTTCTCCGTCAAAACCGGAATCAAACAGGATCTTCTCCATATTTTTATCCAATGCCACAAGGATTCTGGCGCTTTCCTGCCTAACTCCCTTTGCATCCGCCACTTTCCATGAAAACACAGTCCTCTCCATGCGGAATCCCAGTGGATTTTGCAGATGGTTTATCTTTAAATCATATAGTCTCATGCTCTTCTCCTTCCTGATATGCATTTTGCGATACACATATTGTAAAGGATTTCCTGCCATTCAACAAGTGCAGATTCAACCTTAAAGGCATTGTTTCATCAGCTCATAAGCGCCCTTTTCCTCTATCAGCTCCAAATCCGCAGCAACTTTTTCGGTAAGCCCTTCATATACCGTAAGGTCCTCTCCCCAGAACCCTCTATTCCCGAGAACTGCCCGGGCGATGGTTGGCGCATCGTCATCCCGATGAGCATGATAAAACTCCAGAATCTCCCTGTCATCCTTAATGGCATATTCTTCCCCATTCCTTACACCTGCGAATCCATCTTCATCAAGGCGCACCCCCCGGTAAAAAGCAATATAAAATGCTAAAGACGCCGTGATACACTCAGGCAGCTTCCCAAATTTGTCCACATAGCCCTTAAAGGAGGGCATGACCCTTGCCTTCCATTTGGAAGTAGAATTTAAGGAGATTGCAAGCAGGGCATGATCAATAAACGGATTGTTAAAACGATCCGTTACCGCTTTGGCAAAATCTTTAAGATCCTGTTCCGGCAAAGTCAGCGTGGGGATGATTTCCTCATAAATGGTCCGTTCCATGAATCCCCGGATCACATCATCCCCCATACAGTTCCTGACAATATCCTGCCCGGCAAGATATGCGCCAAGCACCATGGACGTATGAGCGCCGTTTAAAATACGCACTTTACGCTGTTTATAAGGCTTATGGTCATTTGTGATCAAGACCGGAAGTCCGGCTTTTTCAAAAGGCAGTTCCGCTTTCAGGCTCTCCGGCCCTTCAATCACCCAAAAGCCAAACACTTCCCCGGTGTCGATCACATTATCCTCATACCCCAGTTCTTCACAGATTGCCGCTGCTTCCTTGGCTGGATAGCCGGTAACAATACGGTCCACCAGCGTGGAACAGAAAATATTTTCTTCTTCCACCCACCTAATAAAATCCTCTCCCAATTTCCACTGCTTTGCATATTGGAGAACACATTTTTCAAGTTCTTTCCCGTTATCATCAATCAGCTCACAAGACAAGATAACGAACCCCTTGCCTTTTTCCTGCCCGAAGTTTATATACCTCTCATACATAAACCGTGTCAGCTTTCCCGGGTAGCTGGACGCCGGCCGATCGTCAAACTGGCAGGACGGATCGTATGTGATCCCCGCTTCCGTGGTATTGCAGGCAAGGAAACGGAGATCCGGGTTTTTGGCACATTCCATATAAACCTCATATTCACTGTAGGGATTTAAGCAACGGCTGACACTGGATATCACCCTCTTGTCATTTACCTTCTGTCCATTTTCATTTCCCCGCAAAAATAAAGTATAAAGCCCCTCCTGCTCATTGATGAACCGGCGGATCCGCTCTCCCCCTTCAATGGGCTGCACCAGCACCACCTTGGAATGAAAACCGGCCTTTTCATTCATCATGTCAATAAAATAATCCACAAAAGCGCGAAGGAAATTTCCTTCCCCGAACTGCAATACCCGTTCCGGGGCTTCCTTTAACAGATAACCATCATAATTTAACTCTTCCAATGTCTGATAAGATAATTTTTTCATAAATCTTATTTCCTTTCTATAGTGTAACACCCTGTTTAAAAATCGCCATATCGTGAAAGCCTGCTTCTTCTGACTTCACCTTTTTTCCTGAAGCTGCCAAAAGCACATACCGGAAAAGTTCTTCTCCCAATTCTATTACGGATTTTCCTTCCGCAATCACACCACAGTCAAAATCAATCCAATTTCTCTTATGATCATAAAGAGAAGAATTGCTGGAAATCTTTACCGTAGGTACGGGTGAAGCAAAAGGAGTTCCCCTCCCTGTGGTAAACAACACCATATGTGCGCCGGATGCCGCCAAAGCGGTGGATGCCACCAGATCATTCCCCGGTGCGCTTAAAAGATGAAGGCCTTTCCCTTTTGCTTTTTCCCCATACGCCAAAACCCCTCTCACCGGTGCGGAACCAGATTTTTGAGTACATCCCAGAGATTTATCTTCCAGCGTGGAAATCCCGCCCTTCTTATTTCCCGGGGAAGGATTTTCATAGATTGTCTGGTCATGGCTTTTAAAGTAATTTTTAAAATCGTTGATCAGGGCAACTGTCTTTTCAAATAATGCTTCGTTTTCACATCGGTTCATCAAAAGCGTCTCCGCCCCGAACATCTCCGGCACTTCCGTAAGGATCGTGGTTCCTCCCTGGGCAGCCAATAAATCTGAAAATACCCCAACTGCAGGGTTTGCGGTAATCCCGGAAAGGCCATCGGAACCGCCGCACTTCATTCCGATGACAAGTTCACTACAGGGAATTGGCGTTCTCTTACATTGCGACGCATATGCGGCAAGCTCTTTTACTATTTCCAACCCGTCTTCTATCTCATCTTCCGCTTCCTGAGAGACCAGAAATTTTACCCTGTCCGGATCATAGTCTCCGATATATTCTTTCAGCACGTCAATGTTACTGTTTTCACACCCCAGCCCAAGCACCAGTACCCCTCCTGCATTGGGATGTCCGATCAAGTCTGCCAGGATTCTTCTGGTATTTTCCTGATCTTCCCCCATCTGGGAACAGCCATACGGATGAGGGAATGCGGCAATGGCATCCACCGAACCTGAAAGATATTTCTGAGCCTTTCTCTCGATTGCTGCCGCCACATTGTTTACACACCCCACGGTGGGAATGATCCAGATTTCATTGCGGATTCCCACTTTCCCGTTGCGCCGGCGAAACCCCTGAAAGAAATGAGTTTCCTTTGTCTGCGGCACAGCCTTTGATGCCGCCGGCTCATAAGTGTATTCCAGCAGCTCACCCAGTCCTGTCTTCATATTGTGGGTATGTACCCATCCGCCTTCCTTAATTCCGCATTTGGCAATCCCAATGGGGGCACCGTATTTAATCACCTGCTCCCCCTCATCAATATCTTGTACCGCAAACTTATGCCCCTGAGGAATATTTTCTTTTAAAGTAATTTCACGCCCATCCAGGGAAATGCTGCTTTTAACAGCCAATGGTTTTAATGCAACCGCAACTTTATCATCCGGATGGATCTTAATAAAATCCTGCACCTGCGCCAGTCCTCCTTCTACATCGTATCATCAGTTTTATGCTATGTAAGTGCTTACATTTCAAGTGTATGACATCTTCCCATCCTGGTCAATACCTATTTGCTTTTTCCTGTTCTTTCGTCATTTTTGCTAAATATCATCAAACAATATTGGCTATTTTTTATTGGACAAAAGATTGTATTCCATTTCACAGATGATATAATAGAATATATTGTAAGAGCTTACACTAAAAACAAAACGGAAGCAGGATCATGAACATATATGACATAGCCAGACTATCTGGCGTCTCCATCGCCACTGTGTCAAGGGTAGTCAATGACAGCCCGAAGGTCAGTGATAAAACAAAAGAAAAGGTCCGGAAGGTCATGGAAGAAAACAATTATACTCCAAACGTTTTTGCCCGCGGCTTAGGGCTTGGCTCCATGCAGACCTTAGGGATCATCTGTCCCGACGTATCCGACCCTTATATGGCAAAAGCAGTCTCCTATCTGGAAAAAAACCTGCAGGGCTATGGCTATGACTGTATTTTGTACTGCAGTGGATATGAGGAAGAGGATAAGCAGCAGGCCGTAGAACGTATTTTAAAAAAACAGATCGACGCCCTTGTTTTAGTTGGCTCTGATTACGCCTGTGCTCCCCATGGCAGCGGTGAAGGTAACCATGACAGCTACATCCACAATGTCGCCAAGAAGCTTCCCGTTTTTTTGATCAATGGCTTTGTGGAAGGCGACAATATCTACTGTATGCTCACCGATGATTTTCAGGCCGTCTATGATGTGACGGAGGAACTTTTGTTCAGCGGAAAGAAAGAAATCCTTTTTCTCACGAACTCTTCCTCTTACAGCGCCATGCATAAACAAAACGGATACATAGCCGCCCTTAAGGCATACGGGATGGAACCTAAAAAGGATCTGATTCTACATTCCGAAAACTCCATCTATGCCACCAGGGATATGCTGCTTAGGCAGCGCAGCCTGCATTTTGACAGTGCGGTTGCCACAGAAGACCAGCTTGCCATCGGCGTAATAAAATATGCCTGTGCAAGAGGACTTCGCATCCCCGGGGAAATCAACGTGATCGGATACAATAACTCCGAGCTTTCCATCAGCAGCGAACCTGAACTGACCACCATCGACAACCGGGTTGAGGTTTTGTGTAAAACGGCAATTGATTCCATTATGGCTTTGCTAAGCGGAAATAAGATCCGGAAAAAACAGCTGATCAAATGCCATCTGATCAAACGCTCCACCACTGACTTCTGACCCCGGAACAAATGCAAAAAATAACAGAAAGGATATCAAAACACATGAAAACATTTATGGACGAAAACTTTCTCCTGCGCACACAGTGCGCACAAAAGCTTTACCACGATTATGCAGAAGGTATGCCAATCCTTGACTACCACTGCCACATCAACCCACAGGAAATAGCCGAAGACCGGCAGTTTACCAATATCACCGAAGTGTGGCTTGGCGGCGACCATTACAAATGGAGGCAGATGCGCTCTAACGGGGTGGATGAGTATTACATTACCGGGGATGCCCCTGACCGGGAAAAATTCCAGAAATGGGCTGAGACTTTGGAAAAACTTATCGGTAACCCTCTCTATCACTGGTCCCATCTGGAGCTGAAAAGATACTTTGGCTATCAGGGGTATTTAAACGGCGAAACCGCCGAAGAAGTGTGGCAGCTATGCAACGCCAAACTTAAGACAAAAGAAATGAGTGTCCGGGGCCTGATCAGACAATCCGGCGTTACCCTGATCTGCACCACGGATGACCCCGCCGATTCCCTTGTATGGCACCAGAAGATCAAAGAAGACGATACCTTTGACGTACAGGTTCTCCCTGCATGGCGCCCGGATAAAGCAGCTAACCTGGAAGCTTCCATATTCCCTGATTACATCAAGCAGCTTGGGGAAGTAAGCGGTGTTAAAATCCTGACCTTCCAGAACCTGAAGGAAGCAATTGTAACCCGCATGGATTACTTTAACCAAAGAGGCTGCCTGGTATCCGACCATGGGCTGGATTATGTTATGTGCGCACCCGCTTCCGAGGAAGAGGTAGAGACCATCTTTCAAAAAGGGCTTTCCGGTAAATCCCTGACTGATCTTGAAATTGCAAAATATAAAACGGCATTTATGCTTTTCCTTGGAAGACAGTATCACCGCCTTGGCTGGGTGATGCAGCTCCACTACGGCTGCAAGAGAAACAACAACAGCCTCCAATTTTCCAAACTGGGCCCGGATACCGGCTTTGACTGTATCAATAATTACACCCCCGCTGACCAGCTTGCAGACTTCCTTAACAATCTGGCCAGTACAGATGAGCTGCCGAAAACAATCTTATATTCCTTAAACCCCAACGATAACGCCGCAATCGGCACCATCATCGGGTGTTTCCAGGACTCTTCCGCCGCCGGGAAACTACAGCAGGGATCCGCATGGTGGTTTAATGACAACAAGACCGGTATGGCCGAGCAGATGACTTCCCTTGCAAATCTTGGCATCCTCAGCAATTTTGTTGGAATGCTTACGGATTCAAGGAGTTTCCTCTCCTACACCAGACACGAATATTTCCGCCGCATCCTCTGCGGCCTAATAGGCGGCTGGGTAGAAAACGGCGAATACCCTTACGATGAAAAAGCACTGGAAAAAATCATCAAGGGCATCTGCTACCACAATGCCGTTTCTTATTTCGGATTTGACCTTAAATAGCTTTATCTTTCCATTTACCGCGTTTATAGAAGATAAATGTGATCAATGCGCCAATCAGCCACGAGAGCAGGAGTGATATGAAAATACATTCCTGCCTCCCGTTTGGCAGGCTTTCCGTCCTTGTGAAGAAGGAAATCCCATAGGCAATGGGTACACGGATGGCAATGGTCGTGGCAATGGAGATCCACATAGGCGTCATGGTATCCCCCGCTCCACGCATCACACCGGATAAGCTCTGGGTCACCGCCATGGCAATGTAACCCACTGCCAAGATCCCCATCATATCCCGGCTAAGGTCCACCAGTTCCGGCGTATTCGTAAATATCCCCATCAGCAGCTTTCCAAAAAGAAGAATCATCCCCGTGATCACCGTGGAAGTTACTACCGCGATCAGAGTTCCCTGCTTCGCTCCTCTATCTACCCTGTCGTTACGTCTTGCTCCCACATTCTGTCCTGCATATGTAGTCATTGCCGTTCCAAAAGAAAAATTCGGCATCATGGCAAACCCGTCCACACGCATGACGATCACATTTGCCGCGATAAACATTTCACCAAAACTGTTGGTAAGCGACTGCACCACGATCATTGCCATAGATAAGATTGCCTGGGTGATACCGGAAGGAAGACCAAGCTTTATGATCTTTCTGGTGTACTTCCGCTGGGGTTTCAAATAACCAGGCTTCAAATCAAAATATTCTTTCATCTTCATCAGCCGCAGCAGACACAAAAAAGCGGAAATCGCCTGGGCGATCACCGTGGCAAGCGCCACGCCGTTAACACCCATACGGAAGTTTGCCACAAATAGCAGATCAAGCACAATATTGATCACCGTCGAGATCAAAAGATAAATAAGCGCTGAAACAGAATCCCCAAGACCCCGCAGGATACCGCTTAAAATATTATAATATGCCAAACCTGCAGAACCGATAAATAGGATCAGCAGATAAGAGGTACACCAGTCAATAATAGATTCCGGCGTGTCCAAAAGCTCCAATAGGGGCTTTGCCACTAAGGAAGCCGCCACCATGACAAACAGGGAAGCAATTGCCGTAAGCGTGATACAATTTCCAATGGTAGTGGATAGCTTTTCCCGCTCTTTTGCCCCGAAATACTGAGATACCATGATCCCGGCGCCTACGCTGATCCCCACGAACAACACGATCAAAAGGTTTAAGATAGGCCCGGCGCTTCCGACCGCCGCCAAAGCATTATCCCCCACATATTTTCCCACCACCACGCTGTCCACCGTATTATAAAGCTGCTGTGCAATATTCCCAACCAACATGGGAACGGCAAACAAGACAATCTTTTTCCAGGGCGAGCCTTCCGTCATGTCTACCGGTTCCACAAATTTCCTCAGTAGCTCTTTCATCTCTTATCTCCTTATGCTTTTTATAATAATCCTTTTGCTTCCAGAAACTTTCTTGCAACTTCCTTATCTTCTTTTCCTTCTGCTTCCACCTCATAATTCATCTGCTGCATTTCCGCTTCCGTGATCAGCCCGTTTAACTTTTCCAAAACCTCCTGAAGCTTGGGATAATTTTTGAGGGCGTCTTTCCGGACTACCGTGCCTGCATCAAAGGTTTCAAAGAATACATTATCATCCGTAAGCAGCACCAGTTGATTAGCCGCAAGCTGTGCGTCTGTGGTAAATGCATTGATCACATCCACTTCTGCGTTTTTCAGAGCCTCGTATTTCAAGGCAATTTCCATCTGCTTCGTCTCTTTAAACTGCATGTGATACGCTTCGCAAAGTCTGGTATACCCGGTTTCCAGTTCGATATAATCCGGGTTCCCGCCAAAGACAAGTTCACCGGAAACCGCCGCCAGGTCAGAATAAGTGGAGAGCCCGTATTGCTCCGCCGTCTCCTGCCTTACCGCCAGTCCATAGGTATTGGAAAAACCATATAAGCCTGTCCAGGTAAGCCCCAATCCGTCATATTCGCTTAACAGCTGTTCGTACAGCTTATCATCGTCCTTTTCCATTTCTTCCTTTTTCAGTACATTTAACCATGCCGTCCTTGTGTACTCCGGATACAGGTCAAATTCCCCCTTAACAAGCGCCGGATGGATATTGGTGGTTCCGCCGCCAACGCCCTTGGTGATCTCTACCTCATAATCCGTTTCCGCCTCAATAAGCTGGGCAATGATCTCCGTTAAAATATACTGCTCCGTCATAGGCTTAGAGGCAATCTTGACCGCCTCTTTCTTCCCGCAGCCGGCAGCCCCAAGTACCATGCATACCAGCAAAATACATACGATTTTTTTCTTCATTTGTTTCATAACCTTCTCCTCACTTTCTTAAAACAACGTTACCTGCAGATCAGACGCCTTACAAACTCATCTTTAGGGTCCGACAACAGTTCTTCTTTCGCCCCTTCCTGCCAGATGATGCCGTCTTTCATGATCAAAATACGGCTTCCCAGTTTAAAGGCTTCCTCAATATCATGAGTAATAAAGACAATTGTTATTCCTGTTTTTTGCCGTAATGACTGCATTTCTTCCTGCAATGTCCTGCGGGTGATCTCATCCACCGCCCCAAAAGGCTCGTCCATTAACAAAATCTCCGGTTCAAAAGCCATGGCCCTTGCAATCCCCACCCGCTGTTTCTGTCCGCCGGACAGCTGCCTTGGGAAACGCCCGGCCAATTCTGCCGGAAGCTCTACTAAGTCCAGCATCTTCTCTGCCAAAGCCCTTTTCTCCTCCCTGGACATTTTTCTTTCCAAGCACGGCACATAGCAAATATTATCCTCCACTGTCATATGGGGAAATAACTTTGCCCCCTGAACCGCATAGCCAATCCGCCTGCGCAGGGCTGTCAGATCCCCTTGGGAAAGATTCTCCCCGTTTACGATAACTTCCCCTTTTACAGGCGCCACCAGGCCGTTCATCATCTTTAGCAACGTAGTCTTCCCGCAGCCGGAAGGACCTATGATGACCACAAATTCCCCCTTATCCACGGTAAGGGAAACCTCTCTTAACACCCAGTTCTTCCCGTATGCGGCTGTGCAGTTCCGTATTTCGATCACCACAGAATTATCCTTATTCAATGCCATACCTCCTGTTCACCGCCTTTTCCGCCTTAGAAAGCAGCCCGTCACTAAGAAGGGCAAGCGCCGCGATCAGCACCGAGCCTGCCGCCGTCAATGTCATATTATAGGTAGTGATCCCGCGGTAGATTGCCACGCCAAGGCCGCCTGCCCCGATAAAGGAAGCAATCCCGCCCATGGCAATGATCATCACCACCATATTCCGAAAGCCGCTGATGATCATAGGAAGAGCCAGCGGAAACCGGATGCCAAACATGATCTGCTTTTTGTCTGCGCCAAGCCCTTCTGCCACCTCCAATACACTGGCATCCACATTCGTTAAGCCCGTATAGGTATTCCTCACGATAGGCAGCAGCCCGTAGACCGTAAGGGCAATAATGGCTGTCTTATTCCCAATCCCGGTAAACGGGATCAGAAACCCTAAAAGGGATATGGACGGGATCGTATAGATCACATTGATCACACCAAGTACCATACCTGCCGCCTTCTTATGCCTGCTGATCCATATTCCCGCCAGGATGCCGAGCACCCCGGCACAGACCACCGCTGTTAAGGATATCCTGATATGCTCCAATAAACAGGTGAGGAAAAAGTCCCGCCTTTCCCAAAGGATCTGTAAAAGCTGCATGCCGCTTCCTCCTTAAACCATACTAAGAACAAACGTTCTAACTTAATATATAGCATATCTTTTGTGTTGTCAATAGAAAAACGGCTGTATTTCACAGCCGTACAAGCAGTTCCCGATCACCGTACTCTGACGCAGCAGTCTTTCCCGCAAAAAGCAATCCCATAACTGCTATATCCGTCATACCCATCCGACTCCAGTTCCAGGGCATAATGCTTTTCTTCAATTTGGCTTAAAGCGTCTTCCGCTTTTTGTTCAATCTCTTTGATTTTTTTGGTCACCTTAAATTCCACAATAAAGGCTTCCTTTCTTCTAGATAAGGGTTTCACAAACAAATCGCACCTGCCTTTTCCCGTCTCCCGGTTTGACACGGTCCGGTATCCCTTCATTCCCGACAAAAGTCCTGCCACCAGCCCATGGTAATAGTTCTCACTCTCATCAAAGGAACTGATGGTCTCGTACAAAATTCCCGTCAACTCTTCTTCAAGCCTTGCTGTGTCCTTATTCACAAAAGCCGTATGAAGCCCTGTTAAATCTCTTTCTTTCATCTTTTGGCCAAACCAATCCATGATTTTTTTGCGGAAAATATATTTCACTTCCCTGTTAGGGATCTTCAATGTCAGATACCGGATATCATCCTCACCTATCCGCTCCTTCACTTTCCTGAAATAACCCGTAAAAAACATAAAATTCCAAAGATTATCCATGCTCTCATACACTTCTTCATAAGTAATATCCTCATGGATCGGCTTTTCTACCGTTCCGCCGTCTATCAGGCTTTCCAACTCATTTTTCACACTGTCATCAGCCATCTCCAACAGACTGCGCACAATATGATTAGAAGAAGTATTGGCCCAGTATGAACCAGGAATTTCTTCTTCATGGCTCTTAAGCGCTTTAACATAACGAATCACGCTCCACGGATTATATACATTGGCATTCCCAAAAACATAACCATTATACCAGTCTTTGATCAGGTCATATTTATTTTCAACTCCAAAATCTTCGCAAAGTCTTTGCACTTCTTTGTCTGTAAAGCCAAAATGTTCCCCATAGTTCCAATCCAATATGGAAATGATATCCAGATTATTCAATCCGGTAAAAATACTCTCCTTCGATACTCTTAAACACCCGGTTATCACTGCAAATTCAAGGCTCGTATTCGTCTTTAACGATGATTCAAACAATGTCCGGATAAAGCCGATCATTTCATTGTAAAACTTTTCCGTAAACGCATTTTCAAGCGGAACATCATACTCATCGATCAGGATGATCACTTTTCTCTCATAATACTTTTCAAGGCAGCGTGACAAAAAAGTAATAGACTGATTATAGCTTCCCCTGTCCGCTTTTCGACGCATGATGTTTAAATATTCTTCCTTTTCTTCCACAAGCCTGTCATCCTGCAGGATAAACTTATGCCGCAGAAATTCATTTGCTACCTGCCGCCGGATCGCATCATAAGCCAATTCAAAATCCGGCTGTTTTGCATCCTTGAACGTAAGGTTTATTACAGGATACTTTCCCATATGCGCCAAATACTGTTCCCCGGCCTGCAGAATCTTTTTATTTTCAAAAAGAGATGCATTGTCTCTTTTTTTACCATCCTCTGTATGCATATCCTCAAAATAATACTGCAGCATGCTCATATTTAATGTTTTTCCGAACCGCCGGGGTCGGGTAAATAGATTTACACTGCTTTTTTTATCCAGCAATTCTTTTATAAACCATGTTTTATCAACAAAATAATAGCCTCTGGATATCAGATGCTCAAAGTTATCCACCCCTACAGGCAAAGGCTTATAATCCATATGCTTTCTCCTATTTTCCTTCTCGATATATTTTCCCAATACCTATTTTTCCCATACTTCTATACTATCAGTCAAAACAGGGAAATGCAAGCGATTGATTCCGCTCGCATTTCCCCGTTATTCCTTACAAAAGTTCCCTCTCCATCTCTTCCATGATGTGTATCAAATCCCGGATATTACCTTTTTCCTGGATCACTCTCCGCAAATAAACCAAAACCTCATAGTACCCTGCCCGCTCCGGCACCAGCCCCTCTAACACGCCCGGGTATTGTTCCTTCAGGTTATCCAGCATACTCTTTACAAGCTGCTTGTTTATTATCCTTCCATAATTCTCCCTGCACTGCCTGACAGTCTCATCAATGATATCATAATATGTTCTGTCATCTGCCTTTGGGTACTCCTTTTGCCACAGCACCTGGTCATAGGATAAGATCCTGACTTCATTTTCTTTAAGCCTTACATCATCCCGGATTCGGATGACCGGAAGCAGCATCCCCGTCTGTGCCGCCATTTTTTTTCGGCACCGGTTCACATAATCAGCTTTCAGCCCTTCTTCCACGCAGGGAATCAGCCCGCTCCCAATATCAATGCGCACCGGCTCCGCAATCAGGTTTAGCTTGATCTCCCGCTCCGTCTCCATGTTTTCATATTCACAGATCGGCATACCTTCCATTCCCAGCAATTCATCCGAACGCACCTGCAGCAGCCTGCAGATATCGGCAAACAGCATAATATCCGGAAGACTGCTGCCACGTTCCCATTTAGATACGGCCTGCGGAGTCACCCCCAGCCGCATAGCAAATTCCTCCTGCGTCATGTTCCGGTCCTTCCTGAACTTCCCGATGTTTTCACCAATACATTTCATTGCCGCTCCCCCTTTGATGGAATATAATAATATAATCATTTCTGTCATTTCTTATATTACCCCATCCGATGCGTCCTGTAAAACAACTGGCCGTTTAGGCAGAACCCAAATCCAGCCTGATCATGCCATGGTCAAATGCTTTTGATAAGATTCCGGATCCATTTCCCTTTATTTACCTTGATAAACGCAGGGATGCATTTAAACACCTGATCTGCATTCAGGCAGGCCACCACAAGCACAGGTGACGCCTTCACCACAAAAGCCATAAAAAGCGACAGCGGTATCACGATCATCCATATGGAAATGATATCCATTTTTACCACAAAGGAAGAATCCCCGCCCCCTCTTATAATTCCGCAGGCTGTTGACATCTGGTAGGACATGCCAACCGCCGCAACACTAAGGACCACCAAAAATGCATTTGCCATCTCCCTTGTCCGGTCAGAAATATTATAAATAGAAAGGATCGGTATGCGCAGCATATAAAGCGCTATCCCTGAAAAAATTCCCACTCCTGCAAAAAAAAGCTGAAGTCTTACGGCATTTTTCTTTACCTCATCGTAATCCCCTGCCCCTACGCCATTGCCTATGACCACCGCAGAAGCGCCGCAGGCGCCCAAAGCCGCAGATTTCACGATCAGATAAATATTGGATGCCACACTGTTTGCCGCTATGGCCGCCTTATCCATATGACCTAAGATCACCGTCTGGAGCATGTTATTAAGCCCCCATAAGCCCTGGGCGATCAGAAGCGGCAGCGCAACCCGGAAATAATCCTTCCGCAACCCCTTTTCCGTTACGAGAAAGCCTGCCGGCGTCAATCCAGTCTCCCGGCATCTGAAATAGATAAAACAAAGTAAAACGATAAATTCCAGGACCCTGGCAGTAAGTGTTCCTATGGCAGCTCCCGCAACACCAAGTTCCGGAAGGCCAAAGCGCCCATAGATCAAAACATAATTGATCCCGCAGTTAATAAAAAACGTCATTACGGAAAGGCAAAGGGCTATCTTCACGATCGCCATACTCCTTAAGAAAGCCAGCATAACCTGGGTCATCACAAAAAAGAAATAGGTAAACCGGATAACCCCAAGATACCTCATCCCTTCTCTCACAATATCTGCATCGTCCGTAAAAATATGCATTACTTTATCCGGAAATAAACTGACACCCACAAATAAGCACACAGCAATAAAAAGCGCTGTCTGTATTGCCACAGCGCCGATCTTTTTCATAGGTCCTATCAGCTTTTTCCCCCAATATTGACTGCAGATCACTACAACCGCTTCCCCTATGGCAACCGTTAACTGCTGTAACACAAACTGTATCTGGTTGACCGCCGCCACCCCCGAAAGGGATAAAAGATTAAAGAAAAGGTCTTGTTCTCATTCTTCACCCAGCAATTCCCTACAGCTTCGCCTTCGCATACAAATTGTAAGGCTGCTCCCTTAAAAGTTCCCGGCAGACCTCCTTTGCTTCCTGCTTTTTGCCCTGCTGTTCCAGCAAGAGCGCTTTTGCCATGGCAAGGCGCATACAGGATGCCTGGTTACAAAGACGGCACCGGGGGCTTTCCTCCATTGCTTTTAAAGCTTCTTCCCCCGCCTTATTCCCCTTTCCATACAAAGCAATGATAAATTCCACAAATTTTACATACCTTTCTTTATAAAAAAACTCTTCTGTAGCAACAATCCCTGCATCTTCCCCTGTATCCGGATTATTCCCGCAAAGCTGCTTCACTGTGGCGCGAAGAGCCGCCACCGCCTTACTCATTTCTCTGGAAGCTTCGTTAAGACCTGCTGATTTTGCCAAAGCTTCCTTCTTATTTCCGCCAAGCACTTTCCCAAAAAGAGCAGACAGCTTCCCGATGCCGGCCGCCTTTTCCTGTTCCTCTTCGTCCGGAGTGCAGGCCGTGATCTCATCTTCCCCGAAAGTCAGGAAAAAGATCCGGTTCAACGCTATGTCCATTTTTTCTTTTTTCCTGCCCATAGTGGTAGTATAAGCGGCGCCAAAATTTTTGTCCGCACGCTCCATGGACGCTATGGCTTCTTTTTTCTGCCCTTTTAAAAGGAAATCCCAGGCCAGGATATGGTAATATTTGATAGGCATAGACTGCTTTACCTGATCGATACAGCCTAAAGCCTGTTCCTGAAGCCCTGCGTATAAATATATCCTGTAACGCAAAAGCTCCTTTTGCCGTTTATCGCAGGAAAGCTTACCAACAATCTCTTTTGCAAGTTTAAACTCCCCTGACCTTGCATAATTGGCGGATAGATCCCTTACCGTCTCCTCATCCCGGTTAAACTGATCGTAAATAATCCGATACGTCTTTGCCGCAAGAGCGTATTCCCCCAAAAGCTCGTACACATGGGCCAGATTCCCATAATGGACAGCGGAAGGCTCCTTCTTCTCTTCCCGGTACATATAATAGACAGCCCGCTTAAAATAGGGAAGCGCCTTCTCATACTCTCCCGCATATTTATACAGGCAGCCAATGTTGTTATGAGCAAAAGCATCCGCCGGATCCCGTTCCAATACTTTCTGGAAATCCTTCATGGCAGCTTCCGCATCCTTTGCCGCCATGCTGAAAAGCCCCCGCTTATTTAAGAGAAAATTGCAGGGATATAATTTCAGGTATCCGGTGATCACCGGGTATCCCTTCCGGTAAAACTTCAGCTTGCCGGTGTTTGGTATTTTTGCTTCGTAAAAAACGTCAAAATCATCCAGGTTCTTTTGGATCGGATAGTCTTCGGGCACTTCTCCACCGTGATAAATGCAGTTATCAAGGTAAATGCTCTCCACCTTATTTTCTTGGGCCTGTTTTAACAATTCCTCCAATTCTTCCTTGTGGCCCGTATCGTAATACACCTTTGCCATCTCCTCGTAAGGATACGCATAGTCAGGGAAACAGGAAATACACTGCTTTCCGTTTTCGATCACACCGGACGCATCCCAAAGCCTGGCATAGGATTTTAACATCAACACATAAGCATAGGTAACCTGGTACCACTCCAGCAAAGTGCCTGCCAGGTCAAGGCATTTTTGATATTCCCCCATCTCTAAATAAATCTGGGCGATCTCGATCAAGAAGTTCGGATCCTCATCCAGGTAAGCCTTTCTTTTCTCGTATTCCGCCACGGCATCCTTAAAATACCCGGCAGACCCCCTGGCCATATTATGGTACGCTGAAATCTTAAGCTTACCTGCAAGGCTTTGCTTATCCGTATCATCCGCACCGATCAACGTGGTCCACTTTTCTATTGCTCCAAGTGACTCTCCGCTTTCCGCCCCGCCTAAGTAAACCTTGGAAAGAAGCTCCCAATACCTGGCCGCCTGATCGTCCGGAACACGCTCCCTGATGGAATCCAGCACTTTTTCCGCCGCAAAATAACGTTCTTCATGATAATAACATCCGGCAAGCTCCAATGCTGCCAAAATATCTCCGTCCTTTTCCCATTTTTCCTGTAATTTGGGAATCAGGTCAATCTGAATCTTCTTTAAAAGCTCCATTAACTCCTGGTTGTAATGAAAATGGGGCGCCAGCAGAATACAGCTCCTTGCCCTATCCTCCTCTCCCTTTTCATGGTAATAAAAAGAAAGCCTGTAGTTGGCCGTGCCGTTCTCGTCATCTGATTCTTTGATCTTTTTATAACAGGCTGCCGCCTCTTCCTTTTGTCCTTTTTCCCAATAAAAATCCGCCATATGGTGTAAGATTACGATATTTTCAGGATACCGCTCCAAAAGATTGCAAAGAAGCCCTTCTGCCTCATCCTCTCTGCCCGTATTCCGGTACACCAGCGCCCTTATGATCTCCATATACGGGTGGCTGATCCCTGTTTTTTCTCCCTTTTCAATTCCCTCAAGGGCTTTTGGGTAATCCTGCTCATTGACAGCGTTCAGACTTTCCCGGTAATACTTTAAAAACCCGTCATAATCGCCGTCATCTTCCCCTTCGAACAGGGTATAGTCAAACGATTCCTGTTCCGAACATCTCTGCACCAGATACCTGACAAACTCCGCCGGAAACTCCTCCTTTAACCTTGCCGTATCCCTGCGGATATCCAGTTTTTTATCAAACAGCTGCCAAATCTTTTGGGGGAACTGAATATGGTTCATCAGGAAAATAAGAAGCTTTCTCCTGCACTCCTCATTTTCCTCAAGGGAAAGAAACACTTCCTCGTCAAACAGCGCCCTCCACTTCTCCTCATCACACCGAAGGCTGAGGTGTCCATAAAGTTCTGCCGCCTTAGCCGCCCAATGCCCGGAAGGAGAATCATCTGTCTCTTCTTCTTTTTCTTCCCGATCCTTTTTGCAGTAAGCCAGGGCTTCATCGTATGCACTCCTAAGGCGCATGAACCCTTCCTGGTCATCCTCCGGATTCGTCACAGTGAGTTTTCGGCGGTACGCATTCCGAATCAACGCCTCATCCTTCACAGGTTCCATGCCCAAAATGCCAAAAGCTTCTTCTATCCTCATAAAAGTAACCATGCCTTTCTCGTAATTGTTTCTTGTCTCTATTTTATCGCTTTGGAGGCTGTCTGTCACCTGTTTCCTGCTTTTCTTTTCTGCCAAAACCGCCCATTTCACGACCCATGGATCCCATATCCGAAAGCTTGATCCCGGATGCGTCTATCAGGGTACTTTGATCCAGCTTCTGTCCTTCATCCGTGGCGGGAATCTCTCCTTTGAGCTGCCCGCTTATGCTCTTGCTTCTCAAAATGCAAAATTCTTTTAATGTGTCAATCCCTTTTTCAAACTCCTCATAGCTGCAAAACTTCGTCGGATCTTTTTCCACATAGGGGGCTATCATTTCCTTCACATTCGCGATTGTCTCCTCAAAATAACCGCTGATAAAAATACTGTCTATCAATTCCCCAAAATACTGGTGGTACTTATCCCTATACTCCTCATTTGCAAAAATCCATGCGATCATAGGCCTTGACTCTATGTTCCCGCCCGACACCGGGGAATCAACAGGATAGTTGACCATGGCTGTGGCATCCGTCTGTGATTCGAATCCCCCGAAAGCAAGATTATAATCCCAGGGGATCATAGAAAGCTTTCCATCCTTTTCATACAGATAATAATTGTGGATCATCGCTCCTGTATAGCTGTCAAAATTACAGACAAAGTTATGCACTACAAAATAGCGGATAACCGCTTCCACATCAACGATTTCTTCTATATCCACGACATTTTCCTTTTCTTCCTGCAAAAAGGCATTCAAATTTTTTAGGGATTCTATCAGTCGGTCCTTATCAGCGTTTGTAAGGTCCGTTTTCGCATTTTCAAAAATATTTTTGTAACTGTCATATTCATCGTCCGTATAAATAAGCGCCACGTCACTGCTTCCCATCATGGGCATACCATCTTTCCCAAAATCTCCTTTCGGCGGTTCTTCTTTCCCGAACCCGCCTGACGGCATTGGCATATTCTCCCATGTCTCATCTTTGAAGATGTCTTTCATGTTTTCCACGTTTTCCATATCTTCCATCTTGAATCCGCCGCCGTTTCCTTTGCCGCCGCCCATATCCATACTGTCCGGCTTATAAAGGTTCCCATAATCAGTTCCGTAGTTCCGGGAGAGAAAACTCTCCTCCACTCCCTCAACCGCCAGATAAAGTCCCCAGTCCTCGCCGTTTACCGTAATATAGACATAACTGCAAAGGGGGGCCGCAACGCCGGACTCCCCCATCATCCGGTAGCTAAGGTAATCCTTCATATAAGTATTGTCCTGTATGATATTGTTCAGGCTGACCTTATCCAACCCATGGCAGGTCTTCCCGCTATCATAGCAGTCAAATTCCAGCTTAAAGCTGTAACGGTCATTTCCGTAAGCCTTCACGGAGCTTAACGACGTATTTCCCTTTGCGCGGATACCCACGTTTTTATATGATTCATTGTCAATGACCACCGCGCAGGGCGAATACTCCTCATTTTCACAGGTTTCGATAAAACTGTTCCAATCATCCATCACAATATCTATCCTATGTACTTTAGAAGTATCAAACAGCCTTGCCGCATACGAAGCTTCGGCCATGACCGGCATAACTCCCAGCTTTTCCCCGTTGACCAAAGCGGCCGTAAGGAGCAGAACCAGAACCAATGCCGCACAACATATCTGGTCGATCCGTTTATGTGTTGACATATCCTGCCCCCTTATCCCATGTATTCGCCATTGAAGCTGACCAGTACGGCGCTGTTTATCCCTTCCATATCGGCAAGCTCATTGACAAAATCCGTATTGTCTTCTTTCATTCGTATTTCCAGATTAAGCTCCACCTGCCCTTTTTGCACAGTCTTGCTTTTTACCACACATCGCGGCACTTTGTTTTTTAAAAAAGCCACCGCCCTTTGCTCACTTTCATGCCCGGTACAGCTTAATACCACGATATAAGGATTTAAATACGGTTTCCGGTTTACAAACACCAAAAGCACGATCCCGATTGCAAGGCTTCCCGCCACCGCAAGGGGAATCATCCCTGCCGCAAGCACGATTCCTACCGCTATGGACCAAAATAAATAGGCAATGTCCAATGGCTCCTTAATAGCGGTCCTAAAACGCACGATAGATAAAGCGCCCACCATGCCCAAAGATAATACCACATTGGACGTGACCGCCAATATCACCACGGTAGATATCATCGTAAGGGCAACCAATGTCACCCCAAAACCGGAAGAATACATCACGCCGGAAAATGTCCTTTTATACACAAAAAAAATAAACATCCCCAGTCCAAATGCCAAAAAAAGCGCCAGGAACATATCAAACGCACTGATACTGCCTATATTCTCCAAAAAACTTGATTTAAAAATATCCCGAAATGTCATCTCTTTTCTCCTTTTCTTTTCCTCTTTTTCCCGCTAAAATCCGTTACCTGACGCAGTTACCCGTATATCCGGCATGCGGCGTACTTGGAATATGCCCCTGCCATACGCCCCGGAAGCTGTACCGCGTCACGGATGATGTCCGGCAAAAAGGCATCCCACTTTACTTCCAAAATAACCGGCGGCTCCCCTGATGGTACCATCACACAGTCCGGATTTAAAAAATCCGTTCCGCAAATCCCTGTCCTGATATCATAATCCAATGTAACCCGCACATTCCCAGGCCCGTACACGAAGGGTTCCCTGACGTAATCCACGATGGTCTTAGGCCTTAGCCCTTCCGTATCCATTTTACGGCACAGCTCTCCTAAAAGCCCCTTCGGTGAAATCCCCCCATCCGGCTTCCTGCCTTGCAAAATTGCCTGCACCGTTTCTTCCGATACCGGAATGCTTTCTTTCCTTGTCAGAGCGCCCCATTTACACTTTTTTTCCAGGTGGATAAATGAAAAATCTCCATTGTAACACCGGATACGGAACTTTTCCCGCCTATTTACTCCGTCCACCTTCTCCCGCAGAGCTTTATCCTCCAGGTTGTCAAAATAAAGGCTCCTGACCAGATATCTGCCATCCCTTGCGTGAGGATCCGGCTTGGCCAAAATCTGGAGCCTTCGCCGTATCGCCATCACATCCGAGGCATTGATCTGGTACTTTAATTCATGCCGATAATCTGCCATACTGTTTCCTCCCTCCATTCTATCCCGCTTAAAACTACATCAGTTTACATTTACTTCTTGTTTAAAAAGTGGAAAATTTGTGAAAAAAATATGAATTGCAAAACCCCCGGCCATGCATCCGCATAACCGGGGGAGTTTATTTCATGTATTTACTTTCAAGTACCTGAACTATTTAACGCAATGCCTTTCCTTACCGTTGAAAGCATTTTTTCCATCTCTGTCTGTGGGTCTGTTTTTCTGCCTTTCTTCGATTCGGTATCGGTGCTCTCACTGCCTTTCTTCTCTTCAGCCCTCTTGGCTTCGGCACGGTCGCACTCTTTCATCAGGGTTTCCGATTCCTGTGCATCCAGCATAACCTGCATCTGGTAAATCCCTTTTTTGATCCGCTTCATTTCTTCCTGTCTTTCCTTAACTTTACCTGACTGCTGCTGCATAAAATCTTTTACATTTCCTATTTTCATCATATCTCTCCTTTTGCGCGCTGTTTTCTCAACTCTTCAAGGGCTTCTTTAATCTGATCCGCAACATCTTTCTCGGACTCGTCAAAGCTTTCCATCATCCTCTTCCATTGTTTTTCCGTGTATGCCTGAGCTCCGATCTGGATTACCGGCTCCGTTTCCCCTTTTTTGACTTTTTCCAGAATTTCATTTTTCCGGCTGCCGATCATCTTCATGATCTCTTCCGTAGACATAGGGCCATTTTCCGGTATCGTTCCTTTATCCGCCATGTTATCTTCCGTCTTTTTATCCTCAGACTGGCTTTGGGCATCCGTAAGTTTCCCGCTGAAACTGTTTCCGGATACTTTCCCCCTACTGTGGCTCTTTTCATAAAAAACGTACCTGTTGTTCACTCCTTTTACAGCCATAAAAACCTCCGTTTTCATTTTTTGCAGGCTTTTCTGTCAGTCAAAGCCCGCTTCACCGCTCCCCTAAAGGTCCAAGCGGTCTGTTCCTAATATTTCCTGCCTCTATCCTCCTTTCATTTGCCTATATATTGCATGTACTGTTTTTTCACCGCAGGGTATCTTGCCTTTGGAACCGACAGCTCCCGGCCATTACTCAAATAAAGTACATAGCTGCTTATTTTATCGACATATCGCAAGTTGACGAGAAAGCTTTTATGGATCCTTACAAAACCCATCCCCTTAAGCTCTTCTTCTATCTCGTCCAACTTCTTATAAATGCTGTATGTCTGGTCCCCAACGTAAAAAATATTTTTATGTCTTGCTGTCTCAATGTAAATAATCTCATCCGCCTTGATGCATTTCTTCCCCCCCACAAAGGGAAATTGAAAGACCCGGTCCATTTTCCTCCATCTCCATTCCCACCATATAAACAATACATAAATACATGATTTATATCGGTTCGTTCCCTTGATTTCATTTGCAAAACTGCACCAAATGACTACCAACATCACCAAATGACCAAAAAACGGGATGAATGGAAAAAGGAACGTGGAAAAAGAGATGGCCTGGAGGTAACACTCATAAAACAACATAAGAATGTTTTGCAAATCTGTAAATAGAAACTGATGGTAATCTTGTAACCGTCCGTAGAGCGGGTTCTCAAATCCTTAAAAAATAAAGGACGAATCCGCAGGGAAGGATCCACCCGCGGCAAATGGATTATCTTAAAATAAAGACAAAAGGGTCATTCCCTGACCTTCCTTTCACGCACTAAGCGCCATCACCAGCGAAGAATACCGTTCCGACCGATTCTTGATATCTTCCTCACTTACTCCATAATACAGATAGATTTCCTGATACATCTTCTTCAACTGCTTCTTCAATTTCTTATCACCGCCATTTGCACTGTATGAAACGCCAAACTTCTCCCACCTGGATTCAATCATAACTTCAATTCTTCCGCTGCTTGAAACAGGAATCTCAAATAAGTGAAAATCCAGCGGAAACTCTTCTTCTCCCAGGGTACGCACCCTTTCGCTCCGCAATCTGCATTGATCCAAATATTCTCTGACTGCACCCTCATCGTCTATCCCCGGCAGCTCAATCCTGGCCAGATTTCCCAAAAGTTCAGGCTTGTGTGCCAAGATCAGGGATTCCCTGAGACAGTTTCGCTGTTCTTTAAAATTATATGACTTCCGTGGCGATTCCGTTGCATGATATACTTCCCTTATGTATGCTATGGTCTCCTCAAGAGTATGAGGATTAGCGATGATCGACTTTTTTATCCTGTCTTTCTTTCTCCTGTAAAAATATGCCTGCATCCGCTGCCAGATGCTCCTTCTATCTTTTCCCTTCCCTACAATAAAAACACTGGTAGGACCGTCTGCGCCTCCAATGATAGATACTGCCTCAGCTCTTTTTCCCATGCTCTGCCTTCCTTTCATGCAGATTTCTTTCCATATCACATCATATCAAAAATGCTCATCTGCCCGTTTCTCCATGATTTTTGTTCCGCGTCTTTGACCACATCGCCTTCCCTGCATCCGCCTGTCAAAAAAGGGGAATTTTTATCGTGCATTTTCCTGTTGGCAAGCACCGTCTGCCTGTCATAATTGGCATAACAATAAAGGCAGCCATGCCCGCAGGTATTATATGCCCCAATATCCGCCCCCAAAAGGCAGCTGCATTCCGCCCTTGCCGGTTTTCGTTTGGGCACATCCAGTTTCTGTCCAATCGCTCTTTCCAGAACTTCCTTTGACATACAGCCCTGCGCATCCACATGTTCTCCAACCAGCCTTTTGTCCTCACAACATAAATGGATCTGCAGATGATTGCAGGCCGCAATCTCCCCAAAGGCTTCTATCAGGTACTTTTGTTCCTTCCAGGCCACATTCTCCGCCTCCGGGAAATTTCTTTTTGTCTTTTCATACAGGTCAATAAAGCTTACCACGCACTGTCCTGTATACCCATTTAATCGTTTTGCCATCTTTTCAAAACACCGGATATGGCAATCCGCCGGATAAATATTGGAAAGGAAGACTGGATCATAGCGCCAGATAATCCTATCTATCCCCACTGCTTTCGATAAACGCCGGAAAGACGCCAATACCTGATCCTTTTCCGGAACAAAAGGTTCGATTTCTTTTCCGTAAGGAGTGATCGTCACAAACCATAGCGTCGAAAACCCTGATAACTGATCAATCCTCCCCAGCATCGGTTCCGGATTTTTGGTGCAAAATATGATCGCGTCAACCACCTTTGGGTCAAGCAGATATTTGGTGACCTGGAATGGATAGTAGGGATTTCGAACCAGCACATATCCTTCTTTTATCCTGTTAAAAAACCAGTCGCTAAAATAAGCCGGTATATCCGTCCGGCTGCCGGTATTTATGATCATGATCCAGAATCCTCTCCTCCTCATTTATCAAAAATTCTACCATACCTGTCCTTGAAAATCCATCACTCTCCGCTTTTATATATTCTTTTTATATATTCTTTGTGGTATAATTTTAAAAATGTCTAAACTAATATCTAGGATGGAGGAACACTATGCATAGAAATGAATCTGCGGAAGACTATCTGGAAACCATATTGATCTTGAGCAAGACCCACCCTGTGGTGCGGTCCGTTGACATTGCGGAAGAAATGGGGTTTAAAAAGCCAAGCGTCAGCGTTGCCATGAAAAACCTCCGTGAAAAAGAACATATCACCGTCACCAAAGAAGGTTTTATTTACCTTACCTCCTCCGGCAGAGAAATAGCGGAGATGATCTATGAACGCCACGAACTGCTTACCAGGTGGCTGGTAAAACTAGGCGTCGATGAAAAGATTGCCGCTGAGGATGCCTGCCGGATAGAGCATGACATCAGCAAAGAAAGCTTTGAAGCCATCAAAAACCATATTAAATCCTAAAACCAAAACTGCTCTGTGAGGAAACAAATTATGGAAAAAATGCCACAAATCTTACCTGAAACCGATTTTGATGACTCTATGGACCGTGAAGTGATCCCATACCTTACCTCTATCTGTAAATGCGGGTATCTTCCCGTTGAGGAATCCCGCGGCGATGACGGCCGGCTTTACTATGAGACCTATTGCCCTGCTAACGCCCGGGGCGCCATTGTGATAAGCCACGGTTTTTGTGAGACCATTGAAAAGTACAAAGAAGTCATCTACTATTTTACGAAAATGGGCTTTCAGGTTTATCTTGCCGACCAGCGGGGGCATGGACGGTCCCTTCGGGATACCAGCCACCCAAACATGGTGCATATCAACCGTTTTGAGGATTATGTTGAAACGCTGCACAGCTTTATTTCATCGGTGGTCAAGCCAAACTGCGGCGGACTTCCTTTGTTTCTTTATGCCCATTCCATGGGAGGCGGCATTGGCGCGCTTTATCTGGAGACTTATCCGGACACTTTCCAAAAAGCAGTCCTGACTTCCCCTATGCTTGCTATCTCCATGGGGCCTGTTCCTGTTTTTCTTGCAAGGGCACTGGGCTTTTTCATGGTAAAAAAAGGAAGGGCTGAAACCTATGCTCCCGGCCAGCATTCCTTTTTCCCCGGGGAGAAATGGGAACAGAGCGGTTCCGCCTGCCAGGAACGCTTTTGTTACTACCAGCGCAAAAAAGAAGCCACGCCCCTTTTCCAAAACAGTGGATCCAGTTACGGCTGGGCTTACCAATCTCTTTGTGCCTGCTATCAGATCACTCAAAAAAGGAACTGCGCCAAGATCACAGTTCCCGTTTTGGTGTTCCAATCTTTAAATGACACTTTCGTGAAGGCTTCCGCCATCAAAAATTTCGTCAAAAATACTCCCGGCGCAAAGCTTGTTCCCATAACGGGCAGCCGCCACGAAATCTATAACAGCCATCAGAAAGTCCTTACTCCCTACTATCAGGAAATCTTCCGCTTTCTCGGGCTCTCCTGATACTTCTTATGCGATATCCCACACGGATCTGCATCTGATCTTTGTTGCGCTGCCGGCTTCTATCTCCACAGTGCGCTCCCCGGCTTCCATGTCAAAGAAATTATCAGACAGCCACAAGTCTCCGTCCTCTCCGATGATCTCCACATTTTTTGCATAAGCGTCCGCCTTTAGTGTGATAAGACTACCGTTTTTCTCCCACCGAAGGCCCGGATCCTCAAAGAGATAATGCTTGGGTGGTGTAAACAGACAGGTATTTTGGGAAACCACCCTTTCTGCAACTTCAAAACTATATTCCAAATGGATCTCCCGCTCATTGCACCCTGCGAAATCCAGCTTGTCAAGCCAAATGCCGGAAAGTGCCGGTATCCTCACCTGTTCCTTCCCTTCTCTGAGAACACTGCTGTCCGGTCTTCTAAGCTTCCATCTTACCATGCCGCACACTTCTTCCATGGTCTCATTTGCCACATGGAGCCTTGCGGAAAGCTCAATGGGCTTAGGCTGGGCGATACAATATGGCCGTTCGCTAAGCTCCCCGATCTCCTCACAGGAAATCATCACCGGCGCAAACATCCTTTTTTCTGCATAATGCAGCGCTTTATACCGGCCATAATAATCAATGCCCGCCCAGGATGCCACCGGCCAGATATCGTTTAACTGCCATACCACGGCTCCCATGCACCTGCCTCTGTGCCGCCTGAAATGCTCCACCCCATAACGGATGGCATCTGCCTGAAGAAGCTGGGAGGTATATAAAAGGCTGTCAAAATCTTTCGGGTAAAGATACATGGCGGAAAGATAATTTAAGATCTTTCCATTGGCCGCCGCGTTCCTCTGGTGCATCTCCATGACCCTTGAAAAAATATTCCTGTCCTTTTCTTCCGTAAAACTTTCCACGGTCTTTAAACAGGGGAAGGACTGGAAACCAAACTCCGACAAATAGCGGAAGTGGAATTTCCGGTATTCCGTAAACGGTTTATTCCCATGCCACACATCCCAATAATGTACATCCCCCCTGTTTTCATCCCAGGGGTTATCATAATTTCCGCCGGAAGAAGGGGAGGATGGCCAATAAAAGGCCGCCGGATCCTCTTCCTTAATGATCTTCGGGATAATATACTCATAAAGCTTGATATAATCGTATTTTTGTTTGTTTGAGGGCTTCCATGCTCCGTCAAGGACCTGCGTTTCCATCTCGTTATTGCCGCACCACAAAGCAAGGCAGGCATGGTGGCGTATCCGCCTTACATTTTCAATGGTCTCCTGCACCACATTTGCCTCAAATTCCTCATCCAGCTCATAGGATGCGCAGGCATACATGAAATCCTGCCATACGATAAGGCCAAGCTCATCGCAGATGTCAAAGAAAAAATCATCGGGATAATACCCGCCGCCCCAGATGCGGACACAGTTATGGTTCGCCCAGATTGCATCCTCCAAAAGCTTCCTGGTACGTTCCTTTGTCACCCTGCCAAGAAGATTGTCCTCGGGGATATAATCCGCACCCATGGCAAAGATCTTTACGCCGTTGACCTCATGGGCAAAGCAGTTCCCCCACTGGTCTTTTTGTGTGTTTACCGTCAATGTCCGAAGACCGATCCTGCGCTGCCACAAGTCCAAAACCTCACCGTCTTCATCTAAAAGCCTGACCTCAACCTGATATAACGGCTGAGCGCCATAGCCCTTGGGCCACCAGAGCATGGGGTCTTTGATCAAGATCTGATAATCCTGCTCCCCGTCCAAATATCCTTCCCGGTCTTTTGCCTGATAGATTTTTCCTTCCGGTGAAGTCACCGCGATCTCCACACGCCCTTCTTCCCCGGCTGCAAAAAATCCATCTTTCCCCTGCTCTCCAAACAATTCCAGCGCAATGTCAAAGTCAAGAAGGACGGTTCCGTTTTCATGCTTTTGCGTGATATAAACAGAATCCAGCCTGCTCTTTTTCACTCCAAGCAGGAAAACATCCCGGAAAATCCCGGCATCCGGAAGTCTTGGCCCCCAATCCCACCCAAACATGCAGTGGGCTTTGCGAAGATGGGGAAACCCTTCCATGGCATCGGAAGATCCGCCCGTATAAACTTTTTTATTTTCTTCTTCAATATATTTCGTGGGTGAATGAAGCACTACTTTTAATTTGTTATCCCCCTCGTGAAGGCCCTTTGCCAAAAGAAGGTCAAATTCCCAGACTCTGTGCATGTTATAGGCACAGCCCAATAATGTTCCGTTTAAATAAACATCCGCAAGCGTATCGATCCCCTCAAACCGCAGCAGCAATGCGTCAAAAGAAAGCATCTCTTTTGTCACCTGAACATCTGTGGTATAAGAAAAGTCATTGTCCATGAGGGGAAGCACTTTTAATTCGTTATCCCTGTAATAAGGATCCGGGATCAATCCCCCGTCCAGCATAGCGCCATACACGCTGCCGGGTACTTTGGCATCAATTCCCCCTTCCGGCATCATTTCTGCATCACGTCCGCACATTTCCAGCTTCCAAATACCGTTTAAGTTAATTTTTAACATAATTTTAACCTTTCTCAGCTTAATTTTCTGTAGTATATCACAGAAAATAAATCCGAAATAGAAATAATCATTAAGAAAATTGTAATAAGTGATTCATATGTGTTATACTGGTCATAAATAACAGACAACACGGAGGCTTTTATGAGACAAAAACCAAAACAGATCGCGGCAATCCTATGTATCGTACTGCTGGTCCTTTTATATGTTGCTACTTTAGTGGTATCCCTGCTTGATTTTCCCGGCTCGGAGAACCTCTTTGCCGCATGTCTTGTTGCCACGGTAGGCCTGCCTATCCTTCTTTGGATCTATATCTGGCTGTTTGGGAAAATAAGCGGGAAGCGCACGATCACCGACCCGCCCAAAGATAACGACAGTCAAAAACCATCATCAAACGGATAACATTTCGTCCAGTTCCTCTTTAGCCTGCTCAAGGGTATGGAAAATGATTCCTTCCATGCCTTCTTTTTGCGCTGCCAGCACATTCTTTTCCGTATCATCAATAAACACACACTCTTTTGCATTTAACCCATACCGATCGCAAAGCAGCCTGTAGATTTCCGGATCCGGCTTAATCAGCTTCGCCTGATAAGACAGGATTCCGCCGTCCATAACTGGGAGGAAATCCAATGCCTTTTCACATTCCACATGAGCTTTGTGGGCAAAATTGGAAATGTAGTAAACCCCATATCCCCTTTCCTTTAACTCCTTAAGCCAGGGAATGGCATAGTCATACCGTCTGATCATGCCGGTAATATCCTCAAACACCTGCCGAAGCTCTGTTTCAATGGAAGGATCGTTTTGGATAAACCCGGAAAGAAGTTCCTCATCAGAAAGCTTTCCCCTGTCCATTTCATTCCAAAAACTGCTCCGCACCGTGGCATCCGCCAGCTTTTCAAATACTTCATCACTAAAACCAAAACTCCGGAAAAATTCTTTCCACACAAACCCTGCAAGCACGTTTCCAATATCAAATACAATATTTTTCACCATATCTTAAATCTCCTTAATTTATTAAATGATCATTGCTAAAAATTCCTTGGCTGCCCTGGATTGGCAAGCCTTTTCCTCCGTCACGACACAGATCTGGCGTTTTGGGATGATCTTGTTAAAGCGCAGTTCAAACAGCCTTCCGTTCTCTAAGTATTCCTGTGCAAAATCCCGCACCACACAGCCAACCCCTAAACTTCTAAGGGCAAACTGTACGATCATATCGCTGGTGGCAAGTTCAAATTCCGGCGAAATCCTCACATCGTTATGGCGCAGAAAATCCCCCATGTAAGTTCCGGTACTGGTGACCCCTTCCAAAAAGATAATGGGAAGCTCCTCCAATTCCTGCAAATCCAGCATACGGTTTTTGTACTGGATAAACTTCCGCCCGGCCACAAACACATCCTCTAACTCCCGCACCTCTTTCACGGAAAGGTTCTGCCGCTTCTCAAAGGGGGCGCTGACCACCCCGAAATCAATTTTCCCCTGATGAAGAAGATGCAGCGTCTTTGGGGTAGGGGCGTTATTTACCGTCACTTTGATCCCCGGGTACTGCTCATGAAACTTTTCAAGGAAAGGCAGCAGATAATATTTCAGCGTCATATCGCTGGCCCCGATCTTCAATTCCCCACAGTCTAAGCGAAGCATGGAAGAAACCATCTTTTCCCCCAAAAGGATTTTTTCATACCCTTCCCTCACATACTCATAAAGAATCTGCCCTTGCTCTGTAAGGCGGATTCCCTTAGACGCCCGCAGGAAAAGCTTCGTGTCAAGAGACCGCTCCAACTGCTTTAAGACCTGGCTCACCGCAGGCTGTGAAACAGAAAGCTCCGCCGCTGCTGCCGTCAGGTTTTCACATTTGGCCACATGATAAAACACCTTATAATATTCCAGATTTTCCGCCACCATATCCTCCTTTCCCGGTCAGCCGCCTTTATCCCGGAAGCTCTCTCTGTAAAGGAAATTCCATTCCCCTTCTCCACTTCCCTTCCGGATCATCCTTAAGGAGAAACAGGCTTTTCTTTCCCAAAAAAGGTCTCATATTCTGGATCAGCGCCTGCTCATCCTCAATAAAAACCTCCTCACCGGTCAGCGCCAAGATCAGCTTTGACCTTGCATGAAATAATTTAAGCTGTGCCGCAAGCTGTTCCAGTTTCTTGTTTTCCTTCCTTTGTCTGTAATCTTCAAAACAACCCGATGTCTGAAGAAAGGAAAGAGGGATCACCTTATTTTCCATTTCCCTGTCACTTTTCCATAAAAGCAGGTTCATCCGCACATTCCGGAATACTTCACTGTGCATTCGAAGAATGCCTGCAATCTCCCCGGCAAAATCCCTCACATACTGATCCGGCAGGCCGCAGTCAACCACCAGCGTCATTTCCAGTACGCCTCCGGTATAGTTGCCCGGCACATGCAAAACTCTCTCCACTGCGTTTTTCAGGTTCATTTTCGCCAACAATTCCATCGAAAGTTCCTCACCCCTTGTTTTCACATATCCTTTTATACGAAATCCTTTTATATAGAAGCAACATCGATCAGCGTAAAACGACCGTTGGCATTTTCCATACTGGTTACCAGCGCCCTTGCCGTGTCCATGGCCGTGATACAGTTGACTCCGGTCTCAATGGCTGTCCGCCGGATCAAAAACCCATCTCTTGATTTATCCCTTCCCTGGGTGGGGGTATCGATTACAAGGTCAATCCGATGGCCCAGGATCAGATCCATAACGGTAGGTGATTCCTGGGAAATCTTGTTCACCTTCCTGGCCTTGACCCCCGCTTCGTTTAAAGCCGCCGAAGTGCTTCTGGTGGCATAGATCTTGTACCCCAGCTTTTCAAACCGCCTGCCAATCTCCACTGCTTCCCCTTTATCCGCGTCTTTGACGGTAATGATCATCTGCTTATGCCTGGGAAGATCCACCCCCGCTCCCAAAAACGCTTTATACAAAGCTTCGTTAAATGTCTTTGCAATGCCAAGGCATTCCCCGGTGGATTTCATCTCCGGCCCTAAGCTGATTTCGGCCCCCCGGATCTTTTCAAAGGAAAACACCGGCATCTTCACCGCAAAATAATCTGCTTCCGGCTGCAAGCCCGGCTCATAGCCCAGTTCCCTGATGGTCTTCCCGATGATCACTTCCGTGGCCAGATCCACGATTGGGATCCCTGTCACTTTACTGATATAAGGAACCGTACGGGAGGAACGGGGGTTCACCTCAATCACATAAACCTCTTCCCCGATGGCAATAAACTGAATGTTAATCAATCCTTTTACATGCAGCGCTTTTGCCAGCCTTCTGGTATACTCCCCAATCTTTTCCTTCACCCTGTCGGTAATCGTGTGCGCCGGATAAACGGAAATACTATCCCCGGAATGAACCCCGGTGCGCTCAATATGCTCCATAATGCCGGGAATCAGAATATCCGTGCCGTCGCACACCGCATCCACCTCGATCTCCTTCCCCTGCAGGTATTTATCCACCAAAATCGGGTGATCCTGTGCGATCCGGTTGATGATCTCCATAAACTCTTCTATCTCTTCGTCGGAAATGGCAATCTGCATTCCCTGTCCGCCAAGTACATAAGAAGGGCGCACCAACACCGGATATCCCAGCCTGTTTGCCACTTGCTTCGCCTCCTCGGCGGTATAGACCGTGCCCCCTGCCGCTCTTGGGATCCCGGTCTGCTCTAAGATCTTATCAAACAGCTCCCGGTCTTCCGCCGCATCCACATCTTCCGCCTTCGTTCCCCAAATGGGCACACCCATTTTCATCAGGCTTTCCGTCAGCTTAATGGCCGTCTGACCGCCAAACTGTACCACCGCCCCGTGAGGCTTTTCTATCCTTACAATGCTCTCCACATCCTCCGGGGTGAGGGGTTCAAAATACAGCTTATCCGCAATGTCAAAGTCGGTGCTTACGGTTTCCGGGTTATTATTGATGATGATCGTCTCATATCCCGCCTTGGAAAAGGCCCATGTTGCATGAACGGAACAATAATCAAACTCAATCCCCTGCCCAATCCTGATCGGCCCGGAACCTAACACCAGAACCTTCTTTGGCGGATCGGTCTTGACCGCTTCATTTTCACTGCCGTAAACGGAATAATAATAGGGGGTGCTGGCCTCAAATTCCGCCGCACAGGTATCTACCATCTTATATGCCGCCACGATCCCGTTATCATAACGCATCTTTTTAATTTCTTCTTCCCCTATGCCTGTAAGCCGGCTGATCACACAATCCGGAAATTCCATCCGTTTCGCTTCCTTTAATAAAGGAAGCGTCAACGGCCCCGTTTTCAGTGCCTGTTCCATTTCCACCAGAATTGCAATCTTATCTATGAACCAATGGTCGATCATGGTGATCTCATGGATCGTATCATAATCGATCCCCTTTCGGAGTGCCTCTGCAATCACATAAATCCTCTGGTCGTCCACGATTCGCAGCCGTTCTTTTAAATCCTCCCCGGAAAGGCCGCTAAAATCATAACTGAACAGACAATCCACATGCTGTTCCAAAGAACGGATGGCTTTCATCAACGCGCCTTCAAAATTATCACAGATGCTCATCACCTCGCCGGTGGCCTTCATCTGCGTGGTAAGAGTTCTCTTTGCCGTGATAAATTTATCAAAAGGAAGCCGGGGCAGCTTTACCACACAGTAATCCAGCGTAGGCTCAAAGCTTGCATAAGTCTTTCCCGTAATGGCGTTTTTGATCTCATCTAACGTGTATCCCAGCGCAATCTTCGCCGCAACCTTGGCAATGGGATAGCCGGTAGCCTTACTTGCCAGCGCGGAGGAACGGCTGACACGGGGATTTACTTCAATCACGCAATACTCAAAGCTGGTCGGATGAAGGGCAAACTGCACGTTGCACCCCCCTGTAATCTCAAGCTCATTGATAATGTTAAGGGCGGAGGAACGGAGCATCTGATACTCCTTATCTCCCAATGTCTGGGAAGGAGCCACTACGATACTGTCTCCGGTATGGACGCCTACCGGGTCAATGTTTTCCATATTACATACGGTAATACAGTTGCCGGCACCATCCCGCATCACTTCATATTCGATCTCCTTCCACCCGGCAATGCAACGTTCCACCAAAACCTGACCCACCCGGGATAACCGCAGGCCGTTTTCAAGGATACTTTCCAGTTCCGTTTGGTTGTGGGCGATTCCGCCGCCGCTTCCCCCAAGGGTGTATGCCGGGCGCAGCACCACCGGATAACCGATGGTATTGGTAAACGCGACCCCGTCCTTCACGCTCTCTACCACCTTTGACGCTGCACAGGGCTCCCCGATCTTTTCCATGGTGTCCTTAAATTCCTGCCTGTCTTCCGCCTTCTTGATGGTGGCAGCCGTAGTGCCTAAAAGCCTGACGTTATGGGAGTGCAAAAACCCTGACTCTTCCAGTTCCATGCCAAGGTTTAACCCGGCCTGCCCGCCTAACGTTGGCAGGATACTGTCCGGCTTTTCCTTTTCAATGATCTGCTCTAATACCCTGGCAGTAAGGGGCTCGATGTAAACCTTGTCCGCAATGTTTCTGTCCGTCATAATGGTTGCCGGATTGGAGTTCACTAAGATAACCTCCATCCCTTCCTCTTTTAAGGAACGGCAGGCCTGGGTTCCGGCATAATCAAACTCCGCCGCCTGGCCGATCACGATAGGACCGGAACCGATCACCAGGACTCGTTTTACGTTTGGATTTTTAGGCATCTTCTCCCACCTCCATCATCTTGATAAACCGGTCAAACAGATAGCCCGAATCCTGAGGCCCGGGACATGCTTCCGGATGGTACTGCACCGTAAAGATATTCTTCCCCACATAGGAAAGCCCTTCATTGGTTCCGTCATTGACATTCACAAATGCCGGAACTGCCACATCAGGATCCAGCTTTTCCATATCTACCACATAGCCGTGGTTTTGGGAGGAAATGTATACCTTTCCGGTCTTTAAATCTTTCACCGGGTGGTTGCCGCCCCGGTGCCCGTACTTCATCTTAAAGGTATCCGCCCCGGTTGCCAGGGCCATAAGCTGGTGTCCCAAACAGATTGCGAAAATCGGGATCTCGGTTTCATAAAGTTTCCGGATTTCCTGAATGATCCCCTCACATTCCTTGGGGTCGCCAGGGCCGTTACTTAACATGATCCCGTCCGGGTTATCCGCCAGAATCTCTTCCGCCTTCGTAAACGCCGGATATACCGTCACATCACATCCACGCTTTACAAGGGATCTTGTTATATTTTCTTTGGACCCGAAATCCAAAAGCGCTACCCGCTTTCCTATTGCGTCCGCCGCACATGTTATCTCGTATTTATGGGAACAGGTTACTTTTTCTACCACATTTCCGGTGGTATATGCTCTAAGCTTTGGAAAAATTTCGTCCAGATGATAAGATTTGTCAGATGTGATCATGCCATTCATCGTTCCCTTCTTGCGAAGGAGTTTGGTAAGCGCCCTGGTATCAATACCGGCAATACCGGGAATCCCCTGCTCCATCAAAAAGTCCTGAATGGTCATATCTGACCGGAAATTACTGGCCAAACGGGATAGCTCCCTGACGATAAGCCCTGCCGGCCACGCCTGTTTCGACTCCATATCTTCCCTGCAGATACCATAATTGCCAATCAGGGGATATGTCATACAAACCGCCTGTCCGGCGTAAGACGGATCCGTCAGCACTTCCAGGTATCCTGCCATGGAAGTATTAAAAACGATCTCACTGATCATTTCCCTATCGGCGCCGATATGAATCCCCTCAAAAACAGTGCCGTCTTCCAAAATCAAAAAAGCCTTCATCTGCCCTGTTCCTCCCTTTCCTGTTCTTTTTCACTCAAATCGTTTAATTATAGCACAAGGTAAATAAGGCTTCAACACTAAATTCCCGTTTAGTTGGGTTACATGGTTAACAATACCGCCCTAATAAGATGAAAAATCTACGTCACCACGCTC
>OFGG01000122.1_pt1 | contig 68677 bp, 58 predicted proteins | sample 1521701 | NCBI WGS metagenome assembly OFGG01 (sample SAMEA3504081, study PRJEB24116) | mouse gut metagenome | biome: mouse gut; feature: mouse-associated habitat; material: faeces | place: Denmark | collected 2011
GTTACTGTTTCATAATGAAGAAACATCGTCAGATCCGGTTTAATTGCATCTCGAATCATATTGCTGATCCGCAAAGAAGTTTCGTCTGGGTTATCCAGTCCTGACACTGTTCCGTCATCCTGAACGCCGATATACAGTTTTCCTCCCTCACAGTTTGCAAAAGCAATGATTTCTTTTTTTATATCCTCCACCACGATTGCTTTTAGTTCAACCGTTTCGCTTTCCTGAAAAATCATCCGACTGCCTCCTAATTTTATTCTACCCATATTCTACTCATTCTTGTCAATCGTTTGGTTAGAATGAGCAGAATGAATTAAAATGGCTTATCCCGAATATTACATATCAGTCCAAAGTATTTATAAAAGAGTTTCCATCCCTCTGTAACCTGCCTCTAACTTCTTAATTTAATACTTAACCCCGTAAATGCTTTTATTGTTTTCCGATTCGTCATTCTTCCTCGTCCAAATCAATAATGCTCCCTTTTTCCTTATCCGGTGATTGGTCAGCATTACTTTTCTTTTTTTCCTTCTCAAGCCCTGACGCAGAGATTATCCCAGTCGCAAAAATCCCAACTACCAGCAATACGATCACTATTCCCCATATCTTAGAACGCTTTGCTTCCTTCCGGTTTCTCTCTACTTCCTCTATCACCATTTTACCTTCCGTTTCCGATTCCTGAAATTCTTGATTCAGCCCTTCCACATCCAGCTCCTGATCGGCCAGCGCCGCCTTGGGCACATACCCCTCTTTATCCTGATAAGAAACCTTGTACCATCCATCTGATGTTTCGCCAATTACAAAAACATGTTTTCCGCCCTCATAAGTAATCACGGTTTTCGAATTTGGATCCGGCATCTCCTTAGCTTCAACTGCTTCATCCGCCACCATAATCTGATTCAGCTCGGTAACTTCTGTCTCCTGTTCCCCTTCTTCCGCTATTACCGGCAAAACTGCCATACCTCCAAGGCATAAGACCACTGCCAACATAAATAACATTTTTTTCATTTTTTTACTCGCTCCTCATTCAAATTTAATTTTAGTCACTGACCATTTTTCTTCCTTTTCTTTATAAGAAGTTGCCAGAATCAGAAACATCCAATATACCGGCAAAATGCTTATACTTACCTTACAAAACAAAAGCTGTGCTAAAAACACACCGGAAATCAAAACCAGCATCCCGGTAACCGGCTTGTCAAACCGATATTTTTTCTTAAGCTCTGCCACCAATAACACGCATAAACTCAAAAGCAGCAAGCTTCCAATTACCCCGAACTGTTCAAAACACAAATAAAATGTACTTTTTTCCTGATTTATCTCGTCAATAAGCGGAATCGCAAACCCTTTCCATGCTTTCATCCCAAAACGATCCGGCAGTTCTTTCCATAGGTTTCCTCCCAATATCATCCCTGCAGCAATAACCGACATTGACCTCAAAAGAAACTGATATCCTCTCCGCATCCTTCTCATGACCAGCCTTCTTAAATCCACACCTTCCGGAATCCTGTCCCAATACCTGAAAAAACAAATCCCCCCCAGGGTAATCAGCAATTCCAGATAAACGCTTTGCTCTAAATCAAAGGTCACATCTATGTACAAAAGATTGGTATAGCTGGTAATCAGGCTCATGTTACACAGCAAAAACAAATATATGAAAAATACCGTCATATCCCTTTTTACCAATTCCGCTGTAGGCCGCTGCAATATTGGTACGGCAATAAATACTGCCGCCATGATCCAAAAGCTTACCCTGCTCTGATTCACAAACAGCACAAAAAAACCAATGACCAGCACCCCCAGGTAAAAGAAAGAACGCAGCTTGTCCTCACACTTGATGTATTGCCATACCCCTGCCATACAGACAAGTACTGTGTAGGAACCAATCCCTGACTTATCCTGTAACAGAACCGCAATTGCGCCATCCACCCCATTCCCACAAAAATACTTGATAAGCAGCAGGGCAAAGACTACCAGCGAAGAATAAAGCAAGATATCAAAATAAAATTCCCGGAACACCGGCCTTGATATGATCAGAACATATAGCGCTGCCATCGCCAAGACCACAATCTCATATCCAAAGCTTTCCAGATTTTCTTCATTCGTTATTACTATTTTATATAAGATCCTGATAAGCGAATACGCCGCCAATATTGCCACCATAAGGTTTACCCTGGTCCTTGGGAAATGAATTTCCCATTTGCCAGACCGAATCAGTAACACGCAATATAAAAGTACTCCCATAGTACACAAAAATAATATTAGATGTTGGAGGGCAAAGCTCCCAAAATCCACTTCAAATAACAGCAATGGATAAATACCTGCTATAAAAACAAGCAAAATATGTATCGCAAGCCCCACCCTGCTTTCCTTTGCTTCCATATCCAAGTTTTCCTTTCCTTCCATATAATAAACTCCCGGTACAAGATTCCTTCTTATCTTATACCGGGAGTTTCATTTTAACCTGTTTATGATTACTATGGCGCCATGGCGGCTACTGTACGCAATACCTTGCTGTGGTTCTCGACCGTAATATTTAGGTTGCTTACATCCATCCCCATTTTGTCTATCAGCTCAGCCTTGTTCCTATACATCTTTAACGTGCCAGTGTAATATGCCTCTATCGTGTTTAACCTGGGAAGAATATTATTTTCCAAATATTTAACTTTGATTTCTTTGACATCTAGTTCCAGTTCCAATGTACGATTTTCAATTTCCTTTACTGACGCTTCCAGATTGGACGTCCTCTCATCCAATCTACTTACCGACGCTTCCAGGCTGGACATCCTCTCATCCAGTCTACTTACCGACGCTTCCAGGCTGGACATCCTCTCATCCAGTCTACTTACTGACGCTTCCAGGCTGGACATCCTCTCATCCAGTCCACTTACTGACGCTTCCAATCCGGTCATTCGCTCGTCCACGAATATCTCCAGTCTGTCCAGCTTACCGTTGACCGGTTCCAGCTTCCTGTCCAGTAATCCTTCCATTGCCGTTAACATTTCTTTGTCTACCATGTTCTCATCCTCCTGATTGTGGATAGTGCGAAATCTGCCTTTCCGCCTATCTATTTTGTTGTGTGATTGCATGAATCTTCGGCGAAAAGCCACGACATCGGATGACCGATCCTACTCACAGAATTGCAGAAATTTCATGTGTGTGATTTGATTCATGTATATACTTTAACACAATCACCTGGAAATCACAAGGATAATATCAAAATATTTAGATGAAAAACATTTTAATGTATACTAAGCTCCCTGTATAAGATATAAAATTTTCAAGGTTCCAAAAATTCTATATTACATACCACATTTAAATAATGCAGTATTTTTTATCCATTTTCACAGATACTTTTTACACATAAGTTTTATTCTGCTTTCACATAAAATATATAGATAAGAAACTACAATCGTAATTCCTATTACCAAGAAAGAATAAATTACATCATTTTTAATCCACGGCTTCAATATCCTTATAAACAATGGATGAAACAAAAAAATTTCATATGAACACTTTCCAAGCCATACCGAAACACTGTTTCCTATGCTAAACCTGTGCAGACAGCAAAGTAATAAAACCACAAAAGTCACTGACGCAACATTCCTAGAAACTAATCTTAATACAAATATTTCTTTAAATTTTTTGCATTTCTACTTAATTTTAAAGCAAATATGAAATACAATATATAACATCAGTAATTCCCAGACATACCAATTTGTTATCAAAAATATTTTTCCTGCTTTTTGAATATAAAATTAACCATGTAATCATTTTTATTAATAACGCTATACATAAGCCCATACCCAGACAATGCAAAAAATACACCAACAAACAAAATTCCAGCTTTCCTGTTCGGATATAATACCATCGATCCAGTCGCTATTCCCAAATGCCCCATCATAATCTCAATAGCGCAAATGCCTCTTAACGCTGCGGAGTTATCCAGAGTAAATGCTGTTTCACTTGCGGTTTTGTTATATTTTATACCTACCACAATCAAAACTAACCATAAAAATACTATAAAAATCAACCTGATCCTCCCTCATATATATGAAAATATCTATTTCCTTGTTTTTTGGAAACAGAAAGAATATGGTTTGTAAATAATTCCGACAACAAATGGAGTTAACAGCATAACTACATAAAAATTCTTAACGCTGCTTGTACATATGCTTTCGCAAATTTCAAGCAGATTTAAATGAATAAGATAATAAAACAAGGAACGCCTTCCAATGTAGCGCATTATACTTGAATATAATTTTATACGAACAAAGAATATACAAATGCATGCACTCAAACATATTCCTGCTAAAGTTTTACACATATCTATGCCAATATAATTTCCTTTTCCATACACAAATATTCCCCCAAGAATCATGAAAGCAATTGTAAATATGCTTAAGCACGCTAACCACCTCTGTCGAAAAATAATAGTTAATTCTTTTTCCTTAAAAGCAATCAGCATCCCAACTGGAAATAATAGCAATCCATTATACCAGCGTGGATTAAAACCCATAATATAAAAAGCTACGGCTGCTATAATACTTCCTAAAAAGCTCAAAATAATTAAAATGTTTTGTCTCCCTTTCGAAACTTTCCATGCAATAAAGAAAATTAAGTACTGCAGCATAATCACATCAATGAACCACGCACCCACAAACATGTCAAATACTATTTCTTTTATTAAAAAATTATCATTTTTTAATCTATCAATAACACTAAATACAAACTGAATCATCACCGAAGGCAAATACATAAAGAAAATTCTCTTGTACCAAAATTTTATGGTAAATTCACTTTTCCCATATCCTTTATAAATTCCATATCCTGAAATAAAAAAGAAAATCAGTACCCCCATCCCCCCTGTAAATGTATATATATTTAAAACCGAACTAATAATTCCAGCTTCTGCCTTTATCGGTATAATCAAATGTGCTAAAATAATAAAGCAAGCTGCAACTCCTTTTAATATCTCCGCATCTTCCTTATCAAGTAAAACTTCTTTATCACTGACTGATTTTAACGGAAACAATATCAATAAAGGAAACACACACAAACAAAACAAATAAATTCCCAACATATGAAACATCTCTCCACGCAAAAATATCATTTACTGTTTTTAAGAAATTACAACAGGTTTTCTCCCATCAACAAACATTTGTGTCCATGCTTCCATATTAATTGCTTTCCACACAACAAGCGCATTATTATCTGCATTAATATTATGATACATTGCTTTGAACACATTCCAGTTTATCATTCCCCGTTGTTTCATTTTAGGCAAAATCAAATCATTTATATATTCAGCAAATTTATCCTGTCGAATATATGTTGCAAGAGGAACCCGAATTGCCTGTTTATTTCGATATGCAAATTTTTTCCATATCTTTTTTCGCTCAATTTTTTAAGGATATATTTCCCTTCATAGCTTCGACTCATTTGCATTTTTCCCCTTCAACATTTTAAACAATTGCCTATGTAATAACTGATTTTCTGGAATTGTAAACATAAAATCAACCATCTCATTATCCAAAAAAGGTACCCTATTCTCTACTGAACTTGCTACATCCTGTTTTGTAAGAAACTTCACACGATGACCGTAATTCTGTACCGGACTTTGAATCGCTGCCGCTTTTCGGCATCAAGCAAGTAACCGCCATAACGCAGGAATATTGGGCGATTACTAATTATCCATCGCCTTTACATCCCAATCCTCTTCCACCATCTATTATATAGTTGCTGCCTGTTATAAAATCTGATTCGTCAGATGCTAAAAAGCAAATAAGATTTGCCACATCAGTTGGTTTACATACTCTATCTAAATAGTTTGTCTTACTATAAATATATGCATCTTTAGCTATAAATGCCTCTCGTTGTACTAGACCTGGTGTTACACAATTTACATTTATGCAATATTCTCCTAATTCCATTGCAAGCGATCTCGTTGTCGCAATTATTCCAGCTTTGGCTGCCGAATACTCAGTATGATATTTTTTTCCAGCTATCCCAAGCATTGAAGATATATTGATAATCTTACCATATCTATTTTTCTTCATTGTCGGTATTACACATTTACAGCAATAAATTGTACCAAGCAAATTAGTATCTATTACATTTTTTATAACACTTAAGTCTTGTGCATCCAATGCTTCTCCTTTTTCCCTTGCCGATCCCCCTGCGCAATTTACCAATATGTCAATCTTATCTTCATTCCTTATAATATAATCCACTGCACTTTTAACGCTCTCATAATCGTCAACATGCACGACAACCCCAGTACATTTACCCCCCCCCAGTCGTATTATCGCATCTATTGTTTCATTAATTTTCACTTGATTTGTTCCTGTAAAATATACCTTACCTCCTTCCATAGCAAATTTTATACAAGCTGCCCTCCCAATGGCTCCTGATCCACCTGTTACCAAAACTACTTTCTCTTGAAAACGTTTTTCTTTATCTATCTTTAATATGTATTGATTTTCTTTTTTCTTATTAAAAGTCAGATATTTTTTTATTTTTTTCCTTATTCCCATAGCCATCCTCACAATATATATTTTTTTATAATTGACTTTGCCAACAAACAAACCTTCCTAAATTCTTTCTTCCTATGATATATAGCCGCAAAGCATAGATTAGGTATAATCAAGCAAACTACCGATTTTATCATAACCTCCCTAAAACCACCCGTTACCACAAAGGTGGAAAACCAGTACGTAACTATTCCCACGAGTAACGTAATAACAGCGTATTTAATTATATTTATGTAGTAATGCACTTCGCCTTCTTTAAAGTAGTTTTTAAACAAAATATGTGTACCGCACGGTATATTGATAAACAAGGTGCATATCACTGTTGAAATAATAACTCCATTTAATCCTATCTTTTGTACTAAAAAAATATTAATGGTCAAATTTGCAATCGTTGACACCAAGGGTCGTATTCTGTCTTCCCACCAAAGCCCCAAAGCTTCCTTGTATAGATATGTAACTGTGGAAACTCTTGATGCATAAAACATAATAACTAATAAACAGACCGTAACATACGACAGCCAATAATCTTTCCCTATCCATGCTTCAATAAATGGTTGAAATAAAACTGCCATACAAATAGCGCACCAGCCTACCAGCCATGCATTCATAAAGACCAACTGCTTAAAATCCTGATAGTTCTTTTCTACATTCTCTAAAACTAAACTATTCCCAATCCCCGCTGTCAAAGAATTGATTGTTATGACAAGAAACGCTTCAACAGATGCAACAATGTAATAATAGTTGTTATATATCCCCAGAGGAATCAGACCCAAAAACATGGAAATGACGATTGAATCTACGGAAGAAAATACCACTCCATATATTTTATACGAAGCTAGTCCGCATACTCTTTTTCTGATATCTATCCGCATTTCTGTACTGATATCCCCTTTACATACATAATCAGGATACATTTTTGCCGTACACAATGCTTGGATAATGTTTAATGCGACTGTAAATACAGGCAACACTAAAATGTAGAAATAATAATTAGGAGTAAAACATAAGATTAAAGTTTGCACAAGATATTGAATTATTATTACACTTGTAGATATTTTACTAATTACATCATTTCTGTTATGCGCCAACAGTAATGATGACTTGTATGCAAACACAAAATAACTGATTGCCGTATTTGATAAGTAAATTAAATATACTACATATACATTTATTTTATCTGGGCACTCACCTTTAATCACATACTCTAAAAATGGCAACAATACTATTCCTGCTCCCAAAATTAAGGTTCCAATTCTATGGTAAACCTTTCGATATACATTCAGCAAAGCGCATATAGTCTGTCCATCATCTTCTGCAATTGGTTTATACATGCTAAATACCAATGCACTCCCAAATCCAAGCTCTGCAAGATTTAAGACCTGTAATACGGACGAAAAAAGACTACTTATCCCCAAATATTCTGTTCCCAACTTCCAGATAATAATTGTCCTTATAACAAAGGGGAAAAAAACACATATTGCTTTGTTCCATATACCCCAAACAATATTTCTGGCTGCATTTTTTTTCCTATCAATAATCAACAGTTGTACTCCCAATTATAACTTCCATAAAGGATCTCTATACTTTAAAAACTTTTCCCGCTAACTTCTTCATCCCATTTACTACCGTTTTATTACTTCCATAATATTTCTTTAAAGCTTCCGCATCTATTTCTTTGTCAGTAAATACTTCAAAAAAAACAGGCCTGTCTATATTTATATCAAAAAACTTTATGATACCCTCTTCAAATTCTTCTATATCGTATGCTGACAAATACAAAAAACCTCTTGATTCTACCCACATTTTTGCTTTTCCATCATGCTCTGCACCTATCAAATTATCAAGTGTTGGCATAAATTTTTTTGACCGGGTATAGTGAAATATTCCCGCTCCACTATTATTACTTAGTAAAATTCTGATATTTTTTCCTATATACCGATTCCACAACCCATTCATATCATAAAAAAAGCTCAAATCGCCTATTAATAAGAAACATAATCCCTTAGTTTCTGATGCCGCTCCCATAAAAGCTGATAGAGAACCGTCAATTCCATTTGTTCCTCTATTACAGTATACATCTACCGATTCTTTTACTCCAAATAACTCTGCTATCCTTATACTCGTGCTATTTGCTATATGAAGCAGCGAATGCTCCGGGATTCTCTTCATAAATTCACTGACCAAATAAACATCATTATACTCACGTGATGGCCACGCAAATTGCTTTTCATTCTTTTTCCAAATGTCATAATACGAATGTTCCAGTATATCATTCCCACCAAGTTCTGCCATGTATCTAAAGAACATTTTAGAACCGCACTCGAAAATATAAGTTAATTTCCAAAACGGATCAGCTACCATACCATCATCGCTAACAAGCCAATGTTCAAACTGCCATTTATCACCCTTTAGTCTTCCTTTTATATTTGATACATAATTACCTCCTAACGTGATAACAATTTCTGGTTTAGCCTGATCCAAAAAATCTCCTGCATGAAATTGAAAAACCCTGTGCAAATTTACTGTTCCTTCACTCCATAAATTCGATATCAACTCAGTTGCCACAACACAATCATATTTTTGAAAAAAATATTCAACAGCTTCTATCAACTCCACATCTGCTCTAAAATTCTGCCCATAAATAATCAATATTTTACAAGTATTTTTTAATTTTTTTGCAAAAAATTCCCATTCTTTTCTTTTTGATTCAACAGAAACCCTCTCAATTCGCTTTAACTCGGGCAATTCCTTAAGGCTAAAATCTACTTCCTCCGGCCCTATATCAATTGGCACGTTTATATGAACCGGCCCTAGTCCATGATGGTCTAACTCCAACAAAGCTTCATTGATAAGTCTCCAACAATACCATTCACTTTTTTCATCATTGACAATAGGTAAACAGACTGATTTTTTAGTAACCTCCGTAAAGTAGCTCATCTGCGGAATATCCTGATCTTCTAATTGATTCAGATAATAAATATTTCTGTCAGCAGTGATCACAATCAACGGCAGCTTTTGATAATACGCCTCCGTAACGGCTGAAAGATAATTGCACACAGCAGTTCCTGATGTACAACAAATGGCAACCGGTTCTTGCTTCTTTTGTATTAATCCTAACCCAAAAAAAGCAGCACTTCGCTCATCAATAATAGAATAACATTTGAAGTAATCATCATTTTCCAGAGAAATTGCAATTGGGATATTTCGAGTTCCTGAAGAAACAACAACATTTCTTACATTAAACTTTTTTAACAATGACACCAAAATACTAACATTTCTAATTACAGAATACATTTTTCTCCCCCTATTATTTTAAATTCCATCCTGCCTCATGCAAATTTTTTAACAATTCTTCTCCCTTTACAAATACGTATTCATTTTCATCTAACTGCATATATTTAAATCCTATGTTACATAACGTCTCTATGTTTTCTGAGGTATTCTCAAATAAAATTGCTTCCCCTAAGTCTTCTTCAGGTTCTCCAGGAATAATAACATATCTGTTTAACATAAACTGATAAATATAATACGATTTATGATGCGAAGCAGATACATTATCTTTAACATATATTTCATTAGGTATCTCAATATCTTTTTCAATATTTCTTACCCATTCGTATCCACCATCAGCTTGAATAAAGTTTTTTTCTGCCCAAACTGTATCCTGCGCATATACTCCATATACATACTGTAAAAACAATACTAATAATATTAGCATGATTGATATCATTTCTTTTTTGTAATAAATGAAACACCCATACATAAAAAGTGAAAAAATCATAAACATGATTCCACCATAATAAATACCACTTTCTAGTTCCTTATTTTCATTCCATAACGTAAACAACATAAATGCTTGATTAGTTACTGAATTATGTGAAATCATAGGAATAATATTTTCAACCCAATACAATTGAATGGGAATTACAATCAAAACAGCTGCCGATATCAGTTTACATACTTCTTTCCCATTTTTTTTCACATAGAAAAGCAAAACCATTAATAAAGGTCCTAAATACGGACCAAAATATCTTATATAAGTTAACGCTTTGTATGGGTAATAATCATACGTTATATTTTTTGAAACTCCATAGATTACCCCATTTCCCCATGAAAATATCATCCCAGTAATAGTAATCCCAACACACGCACCGCAAAAAATAACAATTGCAAATAGTTTACCATTATCTCCTGCCGATTCCTTCTTCTTCATACATTTTGCCAAGCAATAAATACATACCACAATTGCAATATATGAAATACCGCCAGTATAAACCCCTATTGTATTAATTTCGCCTAATATAATATCTATTACTGAATTAATATTTTCTATTTTAAAAACATGATCTGCCGATGAAACATCAATAGCCGCATTGACAATCGTTTTAGCCCCACTCCATATACTATCCTGATAATTTTTGATTAGATATTTCCCCGTTGGAACTGCAGCAGCCACTGTACCTATAATGATTGGAATAGACACCAAACATTTTCTGTAAACTGCACCATATAAAATAATCAGAAGAAAAAAAGCTATCCAGTATGTTACCGCCCTAGTATGAATCAATAATGAATATGTCAGGAGCAACATTACCAAAAATGTATAGATAGCTTTTTTACTTTTATGATCTTGATGTTCACACATTAAAAGTATTATCCATATTAAAATCCATGTAATTAGAATCATTGGATGTTCATTTACTATAGCAATAGCCCTGCTTACCACCATGTATGAACATGTTATTGATGCAATTACACTCCATTTACGCTCTTTAATTTTAAATATGCTTTCAAATATGTGAAAACAGACCAATGCTGTAGAACTTTGTATTAATGCCAAAACTGTGATTATGAAATGGTATATAAAATTCGGGTTATCAGAGACCTTAAATATAAAGAATAGTAACGCATAAAACCCAAATCCATAATAACTCCCTTCACCTACCACCTTACTCCAATCAAGACCTGCGCAATATGCTGCTCCATTTAAGGTACATATTTCATCCATTAATACTTTTACAGGCTCCATAAAAAAAGCACATATCATTCTTGGAATAAATGCACACAAAAATACGACTATTTGACATTTTATAACATTATGGCTACTTTTTGCATTTCTCATATATCTTTTCAACCACTTTTTTAAGGCATTTAGCTTCTTCTACGTATGAAGGAAGTCTACGGGTCAGCATATTCCTAATTTCTTTTTCATTATTTTCCAGATACATAAATGCTCTTACCAATTCATCTTCGTTCTTTAAATTTCTGCAATCAACAACCGTCTCCATGCTCATGCCCAAATCTTTTGCAATTCCAACTGATTTTACTGAATACCCCAAGGCTACTGTGGGTACACACTCTGAATAAGAAGATATTACCGAATGTGTCCTTGCTCCCATAAAATATTTACATTTTGAAATTGCATATCTAATTTGGCAATAATTCAGCCGTTCACTATCAAGAATAAAAACCCTTTCCGTAATAAACTTTCTTTTTAACGCACATGCCAATTTTCTGTCATCCTGATCTTCCCAAAAAACATGTGGCACAAGCATCACTCTGTATCCAGTATTATGTAAAATATAATCTATTACTTTTTCAATGTTCCGAAAAAATAAAGTGTCATCGCCCTCTCCATTATTTACATATTTACTAATATTAATTCCCACCAAGTCATCATTTGACTGAACATCCACCCCATCAGGTTGAGGAGACAATGTAAATGCACTATCAGGTATCAATACAACATTTCTGGTTATTCCATGTTTTCTTAAATTTTCTGCCGTCATGCTCTCCCTAACGGTAATCAAGTCATAACGTTTTAAATCATCCACAACTTTTTCTGTTAAAAATGTCTCATCTATAGAACATCCAATCAACATAACAGTCGCTTTATGCTGAACTGAATAATCCTGTATAAACCCCATCAGCTTAACAGTTTCTTCATAACAATACAAATCACCGCCTGTCATATATACCACTGAATCAGATGTAATTCCAGTCAAATCATACTTCATCAATTCAATCTGATGTTTTCCCCCATTGACTGTTAAAAATATTTTGCAAGCTATTTTTTTCCAAACGGAAAACTCATCCCAATGATTTATCTTTATAATTTTTCCATAAGCCTTAAGGTCACTTTCTACATCTTCTTTATAATATTTAGAATAAATTTCCGTCTGTTCCGCAGAAAGTCCAAGTAAAGAACATAACGATTTTGTCAATGCTTCACAACCACGATTTCCCACGCCCATATGTGTTGCAAAAACATGCTTATTTCTCATTTTTCTTGCCACCATTCTTTTTTATCATCTCTCTAATTACCTTCAAGTATCCATATCCATACATGCTATCTGGTTCTAGATAAGTTCCCTCACTCCATTCATTCCATGCATTAAAAAATAAGTATTCTTTCTTTTCATCAACGCTTTTTTCATATATCCTGCTAATATAATACTTAAACTTTCTAATTGTAAACCCCCTTAATAAAATAGCCTTTTCTCCTTTTCTTGCCGTATTATCCCAGTTCATAAATCCACCGTAATAAAAGTTCGAATATTGGGAAAAATTTTTATTTAATATCTTTTTCCATATATAATCATAATTATATTCATCTAAAATCCCGAATCTTTGTAACTTCAATTTTCTGATTAATTTATGCTGTAATTTACAAATTACAGATACTCCATCTGCCATGCAATGCATTGGTTCCATCGCAACAACTCCAGCGCTATTTTCTATTTTCTTTTTTTTCTGCCATCCTGTTAATGTTTCCAAAACATATATGCCTGCAAAACCAAATTCCTTTAATCTTTTGTTCCAGTATTCGATCATCTCTCTACATTTAAGAACATTTTCTGCCCTATAGATTAACATTACAGGTTTATTTTCTTTTAAAATATATCTTTCATCCTTAAAAAAGGGCAATAGATATTGTAAATGACACTCCCATTCTTCCTTATCTCCATATCGCTGCGGCATCAGAACATCTTTGTCCTTCCCTGTCCATGTTCTTGTCCATGGCTCATTTGCCCACGATATACAAAAATTAATACGTATATTTTTATTAGTAAGCATATTCTCCATTGGTTTTTCTATCAAAAGTTTACCGTTAAACCAATAATGATAATAGCAAAATCCATATATTCCACTCTTTATCGCTATTTCAGACTGCCATTCTTGTACTTTAGATTCCAGCAAGCAATAGTAATTATTCTTATATGGTATCTTAGGTTGATAATGTCCTTTATAAAGCATTTTGGCATTTGCTACATTAGTCCACTCTGTAAAGCCTTTTCCCCACCATTCATTATTTTCTTTAATTTCATGGTATTGAGGCAAATAGAATGCAATCACTCTCGTCGTCATAATTCTTTTTTTCCCTCTTCATTTTTTGCTAATGCATTTCTTACAGCTTCCAACATGCGATACTGATATTTCTCATCTGGCTCTAAATATCCGCCTTCACCCCACTCATTCCACGCAAACAAAAATAATATGTCCTTATGATATATTTCTTTTGTCCTTTTTATCTGTATTGTTAAATACTTTTCAAATTTTTCAGGTGTTACATTCAAATATACGCTTCCGCGATTTTTATGCCTCGGTGTATTATCCCAATCAACAAATGCTCCAGGAATCATCTTTTCATCACGTGGCATTGTCTTAATAATATTTTGCCATTCCTTATCATAATCAAAACATATTGTATTTTCTATTTTGGTAGGTCTTTTAAATAAATCAGCGACAAAATTTCTAAAATACTGGTTCACAAATCCAACTGTTTTTTTATAATCTTTACGTGAAAAAACCGGCTGATACTCTATTCCATACTGGAACAAATCACCCTCTTTTGATTTTTTATGATTAAAATTTTTAAATTGATAAGCAAAACATATTCCCTTAAACCCATCCATCATCGCTAGTTCATTCCAAAACTCTAACATTTCCCTTAATACCGGTATCAATTCAGGTTTATAAATTATGAAAAGTGGCTTTCCACCTTCTTTTATGTATCTTTTATCTAAAAAAAACTGTCTTAAATAATTATAATGTTTTTCCCAATCATCTCTTGAACCATAAGTCTGAGATATTAAAACTTTCCGACTTTTATTAACCCATGCCTGTGTCCAATTTTCATTAGCCCAACTAATACAAAATGGCAGTGTGATATTTGAATTTTTAAGCATATTTTCCATTGGTTTTTCCATTAACAGTTTTCCACCGAACCAATAATGATAATAACAAAATCCATATATCCCATACTGTTTTGCCATTTCTGACTGCCACTGCATCACATTATCTTCCAGCAAATTATAATAATTATTATTTAACGGAACTCTTGGTTGATTATGACCTTCAAAAAGCGGAACTGCTTTTCTAATATTAGTCCATTCCGTAAATCCTTTTCCCCACCATCTATCATTTTCTTCAAAACAATGAAACTGAGGTAAATAGAACGCTATAATCCTCATCGTCAATACCCTTTTATTTATAGATTATTTTAAAATGCAACAATTATAAAAACATCTCTAACTTCTCTACCATTCGCTCCCATCCGAACCGATAAGCTTCACTTCTTACATTCTCCACAAATTCTTCTTCCTTGTTCTGCAAAAAATATTTTTTTACTGCTTCTGCCAAAGCCATTGGACTCTTTGCTTCCACAACGTACCCTGTCTTACCATCCGTCACAACATCTGGTAAACCACCAACATCCGTTACAATAACAGGCTTTTCAAACCCATATGCAATCTGCACAATACCACTTTGCGTTGCACTCTCATATGGCAGTACAACCAAATCACAAGATGCAAAGTATTTCTCTACTTCCCGGTCTGGTATATACCCATCATGTATATCTATAATATCTTCCACTTTATTTCCAATAATCAGATCTAAATAGCTTTGTTTATCACTTCCAAAATCACCCACTATCAAAAGTTTTACATTCTCCAACTTCTCTTTTACTAAAGGTAATGCCTTTATAAGATATTTCAATCCCTTATATTCTCTTACAAATCCAAAAAATAATAGTATTTTCTCCGTTTGCTTGACCTGAATAAGCTGCCTTGCCTTTTCTTTTGATAGATTTTCAAATTTAAAAGCATTATATGTAGGATGCACCGTTCTTGTATATATTGGCTCTTTCATAATTGTTTTTAAATCTTCCTCATCTTGCTTTGACTGTACAATATAATAATTTCCTTTTTTTAAAGCTTTTTTTGTTAGAAATTTATCCATCGGAAATCTTTCATGAGGAAAAACATTATGACATATAAATAATATTTTTGTATTTTTTAAAAACCTTGACAATATCCAATAACATGGCGCAAAATATGGATGCCACCACTGTATGACAACCAAATCAGGTCTCATTCTGTTTATTTTCTTTGCAACTGCAATAATATTCAATGGATTAACTGTATTTAACCAATAATTTGTTTTATCAATTTTAAACACATCATTTGTATAATCTTTTTGCTCTTTTCTAAAAAGAATTTTAGGATATTGCACCTTATATGACACCATAGTTACATCAAATTTGTTTGCAAGCGCTTTATACATCAACCCAGTATAATGTGATATTCCACCCTTATACGGATAAACAGGCCCTATTAGCACTATTTCCTTTTTTTCAACTTCATCCAATACTAAATTTGTCACGAAAATTCTCCATCTACACATATTGTGAAAAAGCAAAAACTCCCAACACACCGCATCCAACCATTCCAACAATTGAATACTTTGCATCAGGAGTAAAATCTTTGCTTATCCCTAAACTATATTAACTTCTGTCACATTTTACCTTACAGCTTTTTTTATAAAAACATATACCATATTTTATGATACCGGAGCATCCATCTTCTGCCAATTCATCTGTATAACGCTTCTCCTCTATCTGCCGCAGAGCATTATCACATTCCTCTTCCAGCTTTCTGCCATCACTTGCATACTTAAGTTCCAATACAACAGCCGGCTTTTGCTCATCCAATGGTTTCAAAATTAGGTCAGCCCTTCCATCCCCCGTTTCCCGGTTAGAAAGGAGCCTGTATTCTCCCAAGTTGGCCAGAATCCCTATCATGAATCCATGATAAAAGGTTTCCTTTTCGTCATAAAAGCTGATACATCGCTTCAAACAGCCTTTAACCGCACCCTCAACACCTTCTGCGTCACCCTTTAACAGTGCGTCATACATATCTGAAAAATCCACAGCCTTCATCCTTAGCTTGAGCCATTCCATTATATGACTTTCATAGATATATCTAATTTCCATATTAGGTATTGTCATTGTGACATATGCCTGCATACCGTCGAAATAACTGCCTGCTACTTTCAGATAACCGGTAAAAAGCAGGAAATTCCACAAATTGTCAGAAGAACTGTGGATATCCTCATAAGTAATCTCTTCCCGCAATGGCTTAGTTATTGTTTTTTGCGACATCAAATCTTCCAGTTCCGCCTTGACAGAATCATTCGCCTTTTCAATCAGCTCCTTGATGATACTGTTTGACGATGTGTTTGCCCAATATGGTCTTGGATATACGACTTTGTCAGCTATGATCCCATTCAAAAAACCGGTTACGCTCCATGGATTATAAACTTCCGCTTTTCCAAAGCAATATCCATCATACCATTTCCGTACCTCCTCTGTCTTATCACCCAGGTCATAATATTCCAAAAGCCCGGATACCTCAAGCTGGGTAAATCCAAAATACTCTGCGAAACTGTCACTGATGATGGAAATAACATTCAAATTGTTAAGCCCGGTAAAAATGTTTCCCTCTATCTTCCGGCGAAGAAGTGCAACTTCTTCTAATGGCTCGGCGTTAGCCGAGACTATACATCCTGTTATCACCGCAAACTTCAAATCTACATTTGTCTTAAGGGAAGATTCCATCAATGAACGCAAAAAATCAGACATTTCCTTATAAAACCCTGCAAAATAAGCATTTTCAAGGGGTACATCATATTCATCAATCAGTATGATCGTCTTCTGTCCATGATACTTGGCAAGGCATTTTGAGAGAAAGGCAATTGCATCCGCATACAGCTTATCATCATCAGACAATGCCATAATTTTTTGAAACAATTCTTTTTCAGATTCCAACATGGCATCAGAACCAAGCACATACCGATGGCGGATGTATTCATTTGCTATCTGTTTTTTAATCATCCAAACGGCAGTAGCCATGTCCGGCTGCTTTGCTGATTTCAAAGAAAGAAATACCACCGGATATCGCCCCATATTCTGCATATACTTTTCGCCAGCCAATACGATTTTCATTCCATCAAAGTAATGGCTGTTATCAATCTTATTTCCACGATCGTCCAATTCCTGCTCAAAAAATGTTTTGATCATGTCAAGGGCCAGCGTCTTACCAAATCGTCTGGGTCTGGTAAAAAGGCTCACATAGCTTTGCCTGTCAATAAGTTCTTTTATCATCAAAGTCTTATCGACATAATAGTAATCCTCGTCTATAATCTTTTTGTAAAATTCAATGCCAACCGGAAGATTCCTTTTTCCCATAATATACCCCCATGACCTGTTGGATTTATTATAGGATATCATTTTCCTAATGTAAAGTATTCAATTGTCAAGGTCCTCAAATTTATGTCACAGGGATACGCTCACACCTTCAAAGCTCTCCCTTTCCTTCTCCAAATCCCCGACCACTCGATAGGTCTTCACCGCTTCCCTCTCCATCTTCATCTGCATGTAGATAGCATCATACTCCGTCTTCCTTGTATGATACTGCGTATCCTGAAGAAGCTTCCTGTTGGCAGCGATCACATCCGCCACCAGCCCTATCATAAAAGTAAGGAATCCCATGATGACAAGCGTGCATGCCAGAATAAGCGACTGGACATGTCCACCGGATTGTCCTATTGCCATGTAATACAAAAACCGGAATCCTATCAAAACCCCCACCATGACCGGCGCCACCGCCAGATAACTGAAGCACTTTAAAGGCTTGTACATCATATATGCGCGCAGGATCGTCAACATACTTTTTTTCACATAGCCCCAGATACTGTGAAACAGCCTGGAGGGGCGGAGCTCCTCGTTGGTCCTGACCGGTACGCTGGTGACCGCTATCTTTTCCCGTCCTGCCTGGACGATGGTTTCAAGCGTATAAGTATAATCATTCACCACATTCAGCCGCATAGCGGCATCCCTTGAATAAGCGCGGAATCCACTGGGCGCATCCGGGATGTCAGTGTTAGACGCTTTCCTCACTACCCAGCTTCCAAAATGCTGTAGCTTTTTCTTGATAAAGGAAAAGTGTTCTGTCTGGTCGATGGGCCTTGCCCCGATCACCATATCCGCCCTGCCGTCTAAAATAGGCCGGATCAAAGCGGCAATATCCGCTGCGCAGTACTGGTTATCGGCATCCGTATTGACTATGATATCCGCCCCATTCCTAAGGCACCCGTCAATCCCTGCCATAAACCCCTTCGCAAGTCCTTTGTTCTGTTTAAAATTGACCACATGATGGACGCCCCATTTTTCAGCCACTTCCACTGTATTGTCGCTGCTTCCGTCATTAATGATAAGGTATTCGATTTCATCCACGCCATCCAGCTTCTTTGGCAGGTCGTTTAATGCAATTTCCAATGTTTCCGCCTCGTTATAACAGGGGATCTGTATGATCAATTTCATTGAAAGCAGCGTCCTTTCCGTTGTAATATAAATAAAACGTATTCGCCTTCGTACACTTATCAAACATTGTTTCTAACTGCTCTTTATATCCGGAGTCACAATGCACGATCACAAACGCATTGTCTCTTCCCTCTTCCAAAAGATAGAAGTCATCTTTTGTTATCACTTTTATAGGTCTTTCTCTTAGCTGCATCTGCAGAAAATCAATATATGGATGGTTTCCTTCATCCAGATATACCACGGAATCTTCCGCTCCCGCATAATCAGAAATTTCCTCCGCAACCATTAAGTCCGCAAAATTAGAACGATTGACCTGATAAACATAGTGATCGCTGATCTGCAGACCGGCGCCAACTTCAATCACTATCATTCCGGCAAGAATCCAGATCCGGTTTTTACCCCTATCTGAGAACCACACCAAAAATGCGGTCAAAAACATGATTCCAATGCCAAGCGCCCAGGCCTCTTTAAAAAAGCGGGGCACATCCGGATTGCTTTCATCCAAAAGATAGCTGATACCAGCCACCATATATCCTCTAAGCCCTGTAAGTTCCTTTGCTTTTATCACTCTTAACAGCAAAGGCGCCATCAGGCCTGTCATAATTCCCAAAGTCAATGTTCCCTTAAAAATCCACCGGCTTCTCCCCATGGCGATCACGCCAACCAGCAAAAAGACCGGTATTAAAAATTCATCATATCTTCCATAGATCAATGCATCCACCGTACCTGCCGGATGCATGTAAATACTGCTGATCAAGATTTCCCCAATGGCTGCCAATAATAAAAACAGGGAAAACCATTCCACATCTTTTATTTCTTTCTTTTTCAAAAATTTTCCAAACAATAAAAAGCTTTGCTTTATTGTCCAGCCAATGCCCCAGTAAAACAGCCCAAAGCTTGCATGCCCCAGATAAAAAACTTTCCCTATTATTTCCTCAATAAAAAGCGTCATTCCCTGGACATTTAAAATCTGTGCCAATTTACCTCTCTGCCCGCCGTAGTCATTTCCTGCCAGAACCTGACTGCTGGCATTTGAAAAAACTTCCGTAACCGTATTTTCCTTCACCACCACGGCACATACCGCAAAAACCAGCAATGCCCCGCCAAAAGCAAGGACCGTTACCAACTTAGGGCGCTTTGAAACTGCCCATAAGCACAATGTGATCATGCATGCGATCAAAACACCAGCCGTCCTCATATGTACACAGTAAATGTAAGCAAGAGATGCCGCCAAACATACCGCAGTGGCCGCTTTGGTCTCCTGTATCAGGCATACAAACAGATAAGTGACCAGCACAAACAAAAACATAATCAGCGCTTCCGCCATTGTCATCTGCATATTAAAAATCCAAACCGGATAAAAAACCGCTATCCCGCCAACAAATATCTGTTTTGTCCGGTCCGTTTCCGGGAACAATCTCCTTGTGATCCCGCAGATTAAGAACATGCCCACACACATCAAGATCATATTGACGGTAACTGCCGCCCTGTATGCCATTACCCCGTCACGAAAAAGCCAGAGGATTGGCGTTAAAAGGAAACTGTATCCAAAGGAATAGTAGGATCCTAGAGATGCCACTTCCGACCAGTCGTATCCTGCATTTTTTGCCGCACTGGCCCAATATCCAAATTCATCCGGCACCATTGTGAAACCGCATATTTTTCCGATTCCAAACTGATATACGCCAAATATGATCAACATAATAAACAGCAGATAACTATTTATTTTTTTCCTGGTATGAGCAATATCTCTCATGTTTTCACTTCAATATGTTCCTTAGAAGGAATGGCGCCAGCATCACTTCCATACGCCGGCGCCAAAATCCTCAAATCATTACCGCTTCTCTCAAATGCCAAGATCAATTAGTATTTGATCATCGCATAAGCGCCAGCGCCACCGGTTGTGTCAAAAGTAACAGTATTGGGATTGGTGTCAAGGTCTTCCAAAATAGTTACCGCTCCACCCGGACGAACACAAACAACTGCATAAGTTGCGCCTGTCTGTGCAAAGTTCTTAGGAACACCCAAGGAAAGCCTGATTGCTGCCCCGTCGGAAGGCAGTAAGCTGTACTTGCCTGCTGACATCTTGCCAAGCTCAATGTTGAGCATAGGCCCAACTACAGCCCCTTTTGCTTCTGCGGCTGCATTGATAGCTGATGCAGCAAGATTGCTCTTCTTTGCGTCCAGATTAAAGAATTTTGCATAAGGTCTTTCGGACCCGGTAAGGCCATACCCTTCTGCAATTGCTGCCACGCCAGTTGTAACGACACTGCCGTTTACACTGGTTGCAAGATAAACGCCTGCTGTAGTCGTCTTAACGCCTGCAACAACGCTTGTGGTAGGAACTTCAGCAACAGCTGTAACTTCCCCTGATGTACTGGATGCGACCACTTCTTCAGCTGCGCTTGCGCTGCTTCCCGTTACGGTTGTAGCACCAACACTCATTGCAGGTGCCATAACCAAAGCTGCGGTCAACACGCCAGTCATCATTCTTTTGATCGTACTTGCTTTCATTTTTTCCTCCTATAAGATTTATTTGCGACCCTGTAATTCCCGCACTGGAAACTATCAGGAACAATCGCCTTTCCGCCCAAAATGCTATTATGGATAGCACTAAATGCTATTGTTAATAGCATTTATTACATAATACGCTATTAATAATATATTTTCAAGTACTATTTTTAATACAATTTGTAAATGCAAGGCAATACTAATAAGACAATCTAATAATACGGGGTATGGATATGCAGAACACCACATTAGACCAATATTTAAAAGAGCTGCGCAAGGCATGCAACTATTCCCAGGAATTTGTAGCCTCTCATTTAAATATCACCAGACAGACTTATTCTCATTATGAGACAGGGAGGATCATTCCTCCCACTAATTCACTTTACAATATCGCCAAATTATATGGGATCCCTGTAGAAAATCTACTGGATCTGGTTGTAACATATAATATCAATATGGATTTCGCCAAAAAAAAGCAGATTGGCAATTTGGACTCCTCAGACGATCTAGCCAATTACTTAGAATACACGAACCTGCCGGCGGTCCAAAAAAAACTGAAATATTTGGACCACAAAGAGCGGCTTTTACTTTACTACTTTATGCAGCTAGACCAGCGTGACCAGGACGACATCCTTGCCTTCATGAAGGTCAAACTCCAAAATCGGAACCTGAAGAACTAAAAAACCGACGGCTCTACACCGTCGGTTTCTCCAACATATATTTTTCCACATCCTGTTTAAACTGTTCCCATTTTTCTTCATTATCCACATAATACAAAGGACATTTCTTACCGCCTTCATCATAGTGGCGCAGGATATCCTCCGAGGAAAGGTTATATTCATCTAAAAGCCATGCACAAAGCCGTACCAGCGATTGATAAGTCGCCCAGGTAAATTCCCCGTCATCATCAAGGAAACAACACTCTATAGAAACGGAATCATAATTTCTTCCCATTACCGCATACGCAATCTCATCAAGGGGCACACATTGTATAATCTCTCCTTCAAATCCGATGATAAAATGAGCGCTGGCCGATGTCTCTCCGGTAGTTCCCAGGTTTTCGAAATAGCTCCGGTTCTGTGCGGCACTTGTTCCTTTATTCGCCGTATAATGGACGAAAACATTGCGCACCCCTTCAAGCCTCTCTCCCGGCCTTGAATAAGGATTTTCTGTCAGAAAATCCTCTGTCATCGATGGTTTTTGCGAATGATTTTCTTCTATCACCTTAGAGACTGCCTGCTCTTCCGCTCTTTTTACCACCGGTTCTTTATCTGTTTCCCGGTAAGACCTGACAAACTGATACAGCAAAGCACATACCAATATGATGAATGCCGTCTCACACAACAGAATGATCCCTTTAACCATCCTGCGCCGGCGCTGCCGCATTCTCTTTTTCAGTATAATCTGTCTGCGCCGCTCAATTTCCTCCGGTGTCCTTAATGGCCGCCTTGCATCCTGCCGCCTCCTGCCATCATATCTTCTGCGGATTGGTTCTTCTATCTCTCGTCTCTCGGTGCTTCTTCGTACCTGCCGCCCGGGTGTGCTTGTCCTGCGCATATTTCCGGATGCAGATCTCTTTTGGCGGTATTGATTTTCTGATACAGGTCTTTCTGCGCGCACTGCGCTGCCACTAACGTAATTCCTGCCCCTGTTTTCGGAAGTCCTTCTCTCCCTGCCGGGCTGTGAAATATCAATAAACTCCAAATCCATTCTTTATCCCCCACTAAAAATAAATTACCATGTAGAATTTTAGCAGAAAAAAAGGAAATTTATATAAATATTTCATTAATATTTTTTTAATCGTTACACCTTCTGGCGTGTTTTCGGTGATTTCTATCCTGGTACACTTCCACATTTTCAATCCCCTGTACAAATTTGGAAAACTGGCTGTACCCAAAATCCTTCACATTAAAATTACTGTATTTATTATACACCCGGTTACTAAGTTCACTGATCCCTATCCCTCTTGATCCGGCTTTATAAATTGCATCCCTCACAAAATTCCTGATTTCCTCCTGCGACTGTTCATTGTCTCTTAAAGAAATGGTGATTACATTCTGGTTTTTCTCCAGCAAAAACAGCCCTGCATCTTCAACAAAACGTGACAAAAGGCTGTATCCATAGTTCCTCACGTCAAAATCAGGATACATGTTCACAAGCCGGTTCCCCACCGCCGCAAGTTCCACACTTTTTCCTTTGTTTTCATTTTCATTGATGATATTGGTAATAGAATTAAAGATAACTTCCCTGCTTATGGTATTATCCTTGCCCTCCTTCTCAGCATCCACGTCCTGGCTGCTGAGGTTCTCTAAATTGACAAACCGGGTACATGCCACGCGGAACGACCGGGGCGTTTTTTCTTCCCCCATACCAATAACTTCCATTCCTGACTCTCTTAAACGGCTGGCAAGCCTTGTAAAATCGCTGTCGCTTGATACAATACAAAATCCCTCCACATTCCCGGTATACAAAATATCCATGGCGTCAATGATCAGCGTGGAATCCGTGGCATTTTTCCCCACGGTATTACTGAACTGCTGCACCGGAATAACGGAATTTTCCAAAAGCTCCCCTTTCCATTTGTTTGCCTGTGTACTGGTCCAATCCCCATAAATCCTTTTATATGTGGTGATACCATAAGTAGATAACTCCTCCAAGATATCACTGATATACTTTGCCGAAATATTATCAGCATCTATAAGCAATGCAAAACGTTTGTTTTCCATTTAATTTCCTTCCTTCTCTCAATACTGAAAACGAAAGGCAGTCCATTTTCAGACTGCCTTTGCGTTATATCCCCTATACTATCTTATATTATACCGGATAAGCTGCATTCTTGGTGTCAGCCTGTGTCATATCCACCTTTTCCTGCTGTGCCTGACGATATTTAAAGAAATCAGTTGCAACCTGAGGGAACAATGCATAGGACAATACATCCTCGTCCTGCTGCTTCCATTCCTTCATCTCAGCTTCCAGTTTATCCATTTCATTCTCAATAAGGTCTGCAGGGCGGCAAGTGATCCTCTTCTCACCCGGGATGACCTTATCAATGATCTCCTGGCTCATGGGCTTAACCGTCTGCCCATACTCGCCACGGAGCACTGCCTTTGTCTCCTTAGTTGCCATCTTATATCTTTCGCCCATAAGAACATTAAATACGGCCTGCGTACCAACAATCTGTGAAGACGGAGTAACAAGGGGCGGCTCACCTAAGTCTTTCCGGACTGCCGGGATTTCGCGGAGCACATCATAATACTTATCTTCCGCATTCTGCTCTTTCAACTGGCTTACCATGTTGGAAAGCATTCCGCCGGGCACCTGATAAAGCAGTGTCTTGATATCCACACCCATAACCTTCGGGTTCAAAAGGCCGCTTGCAAGGCACTCATCCCTGTATGGCCTGAAATAATCAGCAATTTCAGCCAGAATGTTCTGATCATAACCAGTATCATAAGGAGTTCCCTTAAAGGTTTCAACCATAACCTCTGTAGCCGGCTGTGAAGTTCCCATTGCAAACGGTGAGATTGCACAGTCGATCACATCCACACCGGCTTCTACTGCCTTTAAATATGTCATACTGGCCACGCCAGACGTATAATGTGTATGAAGCTGAATCGGGAGCTTTGTCACGGACTTCATGGCAGCGATCATCTCGGATGCTTTGTAAGGAACTAACAACCCTGCCATATCTTTGATACAGATAGAATCCGCACCCATTTCCTCGATCTTCTTTGCCATGTCGGTCCAATATTCCATGGTATAGGCATCGCCTAACGTATAGGAAAGCGCTACCTGGGCATGACCCCTGCCTTCCTGCTTTTTGATCTTGTTAGTGGCATTCACTGCCGCCTGTAAATTCCTGAGGTCATTTAAACAGTCAAAAATACGAATGATATCAATACCGTTTGCGATGGATTTCTCCACGAAACTGTCCACAACGTCATCTGCATAAGGCCTGTATCCTAAAATGTTCTGACCCCTGAAAAGCATCTGCAGTTTCGTATTTTTAAAACCATCACGCAGCTTCCTAAGTCTCTCCCACGGATCCTCTTTCAGGAAACGAAGTGATGCGTCAAATGTTGCACCACCCCAGCACTCCACTGCGTGGTAACCAACTTTATCCATTTTTTCAACGATCGGGAGCATCTTCTCGGTGGGCATTCTCGTTGCGATCAATGACTGATGCGCATCACGAAGAACGGTTTCCATAATTCCGACCGGTTTTTTAACCTGTTCTGCCATTTCTAAATCCTCCTTGTTTTTTTGAAGAATGACCCTCTAAAGTCATCCTTCTCATGTTAGAATACTCCAAACACTGCCATAAACGTACCAGCCGCTACGGCTGTACCAATAACACCTGCCACATTCGGTCCCATTGCATGCATTAACAGGAAGTTTGTGGGATCTGCTTCCGCACCAACTTTCTGAGAAACACGGGCTGCCATAGGAACTGCCGATACACCGGCGGAACCAATAAGCGGGTTGACCTTGCCCTTTGTGGCAATACACATGAGTTTACCAAACAATACGCCTGCCGCCGTACCAAACGCAAACGCGATAAGGCCAAGCGCGACAATCTTTAATGTATCCCAGTTTAAGAATGCCTCTGCACTGGTAGTAGCTCCTACGGAAGTACCAAGAAGGATGACCACGATATACATAAGCGCATTGGAAGCGGTATCGGTAAGCTGCCTTACCACGCCGGATTCCCTGAACAAGTTACCCAGCATCAGCATACCGACAAGGGGTGCCGTGGTAGGAAGGATCATACATACTACGATAGTAACAATGATAGGGAAAAGGATTTTTTCCAGTTTTGATACCGGACGCAGCTGCCCCATCTTGATTTTTCTTTCCTTTTCCGTTGTAAGCAGCTTCATAATAGGCGGCTGGATGATAGGCACCAGTGACATATAGGAATATGCCGCTACCGCGATCGGTCCAAGCAGCGCCGTCTGCCCTAATTTCCCCGCAAGGAAAATAGAAGTAGGACCGTCAGCGCCACCAATGATGGAGATTGCCGCTGCCGCTTTATCATTAAAGCCCATGGCGATCGCACCAAAATATGCCGCAAAAATACCAAACTGTGCCGCAGCACCCAGTAAAAAGCTCTTAGGGTTGGCAATCAGCGGACCAAAGTCCGTCATTGCACCGACCCCCATAAAGATCAGGGACGGTAAAATTGCCCATTCATCTAAGAGATAAAAATAATACAGTAAGCCGCCCGCACCATTTGCGGAGTCCTCAACACTCATCATGATATCCGGATAAATGTTGACAAGCAGCATACCAAATGCGATCGGTGTCAAAAGCAGTGGTTCAAAGCCCTTGGCAATCGCAAGATAAAGAAATACACAGGCAACAATGATCATCAGGTAATTTCCCCAGGTCAGATTGAAGAATGCCGTCTGATGGATCAAGTTGGACAGTGTAGATGCAATATAATCCATTTCTTTTACCTCCTGTTGTTTTAAAGTAGCCGCATGCGGGAAGAAATGGCCCCACATGCCCTTCCCTCACCGTTTTAGTTTAATGTTGCCAGTAATGCGCCTGCTTCTACAGGATCACCAACAGATACATCAACACTTGCCACGGTACCATCCTGAGGTGCAACAACAGGGATTTCCATTTTCATTGCTTCCAGGATCACAACGGTATCTCCGGCTTTCAGAGCCTGGCCAACCTTTGCTTCTACCTTAAATACTTTACCTGCCGCACCGGCTTCCACTTTCACGCTGCCGGCGCCGGCTGCCTTAGCCGCTGTGGCAGGCGCCGCTTTGGGAGCTGCCTTAGGTGCCGCTTTGGGAGCCGCAGGCGCTGCAACGCCTGTAGACGCACCTTCTTCTACTACTACATCATATACATTTCCGTTTACCGTAATGGTATAATTTTTCATTACTAAAATCCTCCTGTAATTTTCATTCACATTTTTTAACTGCAATGAGTTTTACGCATTGCGAACTGCGCATTATATAAGTCCGGTCCTTCCGGCTTGCTGCCATTTGCTTCCGGCGCGTCTGATGCTCCTTACCACAAATCCGTCTGTAGAGGAAGCGCCCTCGCTTGCTGCCACTGCCGCCGCAATCACCGCCACCAATTCCAGATCGTCCGAAAGCTCCTCTTCCACGACAACAGGCGCCGGAACCGGTGCTGCGGGTTTTACAACATTTACCTTTTCCTTTTTACTGAGCTTAGCCTGAATCTTGGGAATGAACCCAAACAGGGAAATAATAAGGCTGATAAGGATCAATACAACAAACACGGTTCCCATACCAAGAAGTGTGTTCAATCCTGCCTTCTGCATATTTTCACCAAAGGAAAAAATTACATTGGTGGAAATACTGGTGATCTCGCCGCCTTCGATCAGGATCTCCAGCAGTGCGTCATGGGTCTCCCCATTTAATTTCGCCACTACCGTTCCTTCCGTAGGATACATATTGCCCTCGATCATCATGACCTGAACAGTATTTTCCGTGATTCCTTCGATGCCTGTAACGCTTCCCATGTCTTCTACCGCGCTTTTCCAGCTCTCAAAGGCACTGGCATACATGGCGCCGTCACCACCCTGCTGTTCTACCATAAAAATATAGCTTTCTTCCGACTGGCTGCCTACCCTCTGGGATAAGAAACTTACGGTGTCGTTCGCAATCCCTTCCGCCATTTCCTGCGACATCAGGGCCTCTTCTTCCTGCACGTTACTTCCGCAGGCCGTAAGCTGTGCCATACAGGCAACCATACCTAAAACTAACAACCATTTTTTCATATGAAGCAATCATCCTTTCTAAACTGTACCGTGTTTCTTTGCAGGACGGTCTTCCCTTTTTGTATACAGCATTTCAAATGCGCCAATCACATATTTCCTTGTATCACAAGGCTCAACGATCTGATCAACATATCCTCTCTTTGCCGCGCTGTCCGCGCTCAACTGAAGCGCCGCATATTCCTTTGCACAAGCCTCGATCGCATCCGCACCCTGTCCGTCGCAGATGATCTTTGCCGCAAGCTTCGCATCCATGGTGCCAATTTCAGCATCCGGCCATGCGATGGTGATATCGGCGCCAATTGCCTTGGAATTCATGGTCACATATGCGCTTCCAAATGCCTTACCGATCACTACATTTACTTTCGGAATGGTAGCGTTGGCAAAAGCATATGTAAGCTTTGCTGCTGCCTTGGCAATCTTCTTCTCGGAACACAGATCCGCTTTAAATCCTTTTACATTGGTAAGGGAAAGCACCGGGATATTAAACGCATCACAAAAAGTAACAAAATCCGCTGCCTTATCCGCACCTTTCGGTGAAAGAACCGGGTCAAACTTCTCCGCAATTTTTCCGTCTTCCCCATAAACCTCGCTGCGGTTAGCCACAGCGCCAACGGTAACGCCATTTAACTGGATAAATGCCGTGACCATATCCTTTGCATAATTTTCCTTTACTTCAAACACTGCTCCATTATCCGCAAGCTGGGATAACGCAATGGAAGTATCCCCCGTGCAGCCTTCAATCTGCTCACAGGAACGGTTAATGTCGTCCGTACATTCTTCCAAGGGCACGTCCTCTTCATTGTTAGCAGGAAGAAGCATGACCAGCTCCCTTATTTTTGTAAGGACCTCAGCCTCCTCACCCACTACATCCACGATCCCTGCTTCCTCACTCTGGAAAGACGCTGCGGAAGTATCGCACTTGGTGACCACATTGCCATCAAGGGCATTAGGCGCATTGACAAAAAGCTTCGCTTTCTTCGTCTCCATAAAAGTGAAATCCGTCAACGTGGGGATCAGTGCAAGCCCGCCGCCGCAGTTTCCAAAAATTGCCGTGATCTGTGGAATCACACCCGAGCATAACGCCTGTTTCTTATAAATCTCACCAAAACCGTTCAGCGCATCGGTTGCTTCCTGAAGCCTGAGCCCCGCAGATTCGATCAAACCAATCACAGGCGCCCCCATCTTAAGCGCCAGATCATAAAGCCCGGCAATCTTCTTTGCATGCATCTCGCCAACGCTGCCGTTTAAAACAGACACGTCCTGGCTGTATACATACACAAGATTCCCGCCAATCACCCCATAACCGGTGATCACACCGTCAGAAGGAGTTTCTGTCTGTTTCAGGTTAAAATCAGTACTTCTCGCCGTAATGCGGGCACCAATCTCAACGAAACTGTTTTCATCGAGCAAAGCTGCTATTCTTTGACTCGCTTGTGAAGTAGTACTCATGTTTTCAGCCCTCCATTTTATATTAAAAAAATCATAACTAACCTCACAGGGACATAGTTTCCCCATAATTTTTCTATAGAAGTATATCACAAATGCGCCCCGCCGCAAAGACAAATTTTAAGATTTTTTAAAGATTTTTTATTTTTATCCTGTTACCGGTCACAAGACGCTCATACAAACTCCTGAAAAAACATATACATAAGGAAAAGAACCCCTCTTTTGAAAGCAGCTATGAAACAATTTAAAAAAATAATTTCCATCTTGACGGCTATGGTTTTCATCCTGTCTGTTTTTCTTCCCCCATTCCCAACCCGGGCCGTATCCAAAACCGCCCCCAGCGCCGGCTCCGGCCATATCCAAAATACCGCTGCAGCCGATTCCGGCGAAGACATAAAATTGTATGCCGGGGCTGCGGTATTGATGGATGCCGGCTCAGGGCGCATTTTATACCAGAAAAACAGTGATAAGATCCTCCCCATGGCAAGCACCACCAAGATCATGACCTGTATCCTTGCTTTAGAATACGGAAATCTTGCCGACTATGCCCAAACATCCTCCTATGCCTCCAGTATGCCCAAAGTAAAGCTTTATGCTAAACCCGGGGAATTTTTCCAGTTAAAAGACCTGCTCCATTCTCTTATGCTGGAATCCCATAACGATACTGCCGTGATCATTGCCGAGCATATTGCGGGAAGCACGGAAAGCTTTGCAAACCTGATGAACCAAAAAGCAAGGGATCTGGGATGTTTTGATACTTATTTCATCACCCCTAACGGGCTGGACGCCACTGTGTCCGCCGCTGACGGCAGCGCCAAATCCCATTCAACCACCGCGGCCGATCTGGCCCGCATCATGTCTTACTGCATCATGGATTCTCCCCAAAAAGACGCTTTTTTGGAGATCACAAGGACCGCTTCTTATTCGTTTAACAGCTACAAGGAAGAAAACGGCAGCTTTGTGCCAAGCGGCCGGAGCTTCCATTGCAGCAACCACAATGCTTTCCTTACCATGATGGACGGCGCCCTGTCCGGAAAAACCGGCTTTACCGGAAATGCAGGGTATTGTTATGTAGGCGCCCTCAGGCAGGATGAACGCACCTTTGTGGTAGCCCTCTTAGCCTGCGGCTGGCCAAACAATAAAAGTTACAAATGGAGCGATACCAAAGCCCTGATGCGCTACGGACTTGACCAGTTTGAATACCATCTTATCGATGAGGTTTCCTATGATCCTGCCCTGCTCAAACCAATCCCTGTATCAGGCGGTCAGACGGATCAGCTTGACGGGCAAGCTTTTGTTCCCGTGGAACTCCGGAGAAACCCTCCATCCGGCCAGGATGCCACAGACAGCCAGACCGGGCTTTTATTAAAAAAAGGGGAAACGATCCAAGTGGATCTTCAGATGGAACAAGAACTTTCCGCCCCTGTCTATGCCGGAACGGAAGTAGGACGCATCCGGTATCTGGTGGATGATACGCCCTACCGGGTTGAATACATAATGACTGCAAAAGATATCCCTGCAATTGATTACTCATGGTGCATCAGGCAGGTTTTACAAAGATTCAGCATTTACTAAATTTTAAATGTCCAGCTGGACGTTTGCTTCCTGCTCCGCCTGAATCTTAAATTCTTCAATCTGCACTGCGGAAAGCTCCGGCAGTTCTTCTAAAGACTTTACCCCAAAACTGCGCAGGAACTCTTCCGTGGTGCCGAATAACAAAGGCCGGCCCGGTGCATCCATCCTTCCCACTTCACTGATCAGTCCAAATTCCACTAACCGGTTCACCGCATGGTCGCAGCTTACGCCCCTTATCTTCTCAATCTCCGCCCTTGTGATAGGCTGCTTATAAGCAACAATGGACAAGGTTTCAAGGAGTGTATCCGTCAAGACATATTTTCTGGGCGTTTTGGCAATCTTGATCAGGTATTCATACATTTCCGCCCTGGTGCACATCTGGAAAGAATCCTCAAGCTCCATCAGCGTTATGCCACATTCTTTCCCTTCGTACTCTTCTTTTAATTCCAATAAAAGCTGCCTTGTGGTCTTTTTATCCTCTTCAATGACCGAAGCAAGCCGCTCTACCTCCACCGACTCACCCATAGTAAATAAAATGGCCTCAAGAACGGCCTTTTCCTTTTGTCTTTCCACCTGCGATCCCCCTGACATCAATTTCTTAACACGTCAAATTTGGGGCGTGTCAAATTATTGACGTTATGATTATGTCATCAAACGTGTTTTCCTGCACAATGGAAATCCGCCCCGTTTTCATCATTTCAAGCACCACCAAAAAAGTGACGATGATCTCCATTTTACTTCTTTGCTTTTCTAACAGTTCACGGAAGCTGAAGGTTTTGTGGGTCTGGATATAGTCCTCCACGTAAGCGGTCTTAAGATCCATGTCCACCTCATCCTTTTCAATCTTCCCAAAGGTGCTCCTTACCGGATCAATCTTATCTTCCTGCCTGCGGATGACCATCTTAAAAAGCTCATGAAGCTTCCCAAGATCAGCATCCCCTATCAGCGTTTCCATATCCACAGGCGGCCTGTAATCCTCGATCTCTTTTGGCATCGTCTTTACCTTAAACAAAGTCCGCGCCGCATCCACCTGCCTGTCCTTCAGCTCATAAGACATATACTTATACATCTTATACTCTAACAGCTTCTGGACCAGTTCCGCCCTTGGATCTTCCTCTTCTCCTTCCTCGTTTACTTCCTTGGGAAGAAGCATTTTACATTTGATATCCAAAAGTGTGGCCGCCATCACCAGAAATTCGCTCATCACATTCATATCTTCCGTTTCCATGGCTTTTATGTAATCCAGGTACTGCTCCGTGATCTCCACGATAGGGATATCGTATATATCTACCTTATTCTTTTCTATCAAATGCAGCAGAAGGTCCAGCGGCCCTTCAAAAGCCTGCAATTTTACTGATAATGCCATTTCAGGGCTTGTCTCCTTTTGACTGTCATAAATCCTGCACGCTGCTATCCAGCCTGCCTATTTTATCATGTATCCCCCTGCCAGTCAACACCACCGCAATTACCTGCCGCCCTTTGTAAGGCGGATCAAGATCAGCTCCCCAGGATTGAATATCCGGATTGGCAGGGTATGGCTTCCAAGACCCCGGCTAAGGACCATTTTGGCATTCCCCTCTGAAAAGATCCCGCCGTCATACTCAGGAAATAATTTCATGGCAGGAGAAATCACGCCTCCCAAAAAAGGAAGCCGCATCAATCCCCCATGGACATGGCCGGACACCACAAGATCGGCCCCCCATGCCGCATAATCTTTAAAATAATCCGGGTTATGGGCTATCAGGATAGAATAAAACGTCTGCCGGGGTTTCCCCAAAAGACGCTCTAAATACCCATCCTCCATCTTCTGTGACCGGAATTTCCCAAAGTACTCCCGCCCAAGCTCCAGTCCGTAAATATCCACGCCAAGTTCAAAAAGTGCGGCTTTCTCATTCACCAGATGGCGAATGCCGGACTTTCCTATCCGCTCCGCGTATTTCTCATACATCCTTCCATAAACCTCGGGAGAAAACCTTGTCTTGTGTTCATGGTTCCCATTTCCGTAATAGACCGGGTAACACTTTGCCAGTTGGCAGACCAGATTCCCCGCCGTATCCGTTTCCTGCCCTTTGCCTGCCGTATACATATCCCCTGCGATCAGGATCAGATCCGGGCTTAGCTTATCAATTGCTTTTATGAGCTTTTGGTTTTCGGTTCCAAAAGACTTACTGTGGAGGTCAGAAAGAAGGACCACGTTAAGGTCCTTCTTTATCCTCCTGTCACTGCAATGGTATTTTCTAATGACAAAACGGCTGTTGTCATAAGCCATAACAAGCAGGAAAAACACTGCTGCTGCGGCCGCCGCCAAACATATGATCTCAAGCATTCTTTACCTTCCGTTAAAAGTTTTTCATTCCTGCTATTATCTTACCACAGGATTTAAAATCCGCAAAACAGTTTCCACACTTTTATCAAATAATCTTTATACCCGGCCTTATCAATGGTGATATCTGAAAGGATGGATACACTGCCGATACGCTGCCCGTCCATAGTATATACCGCTTCTCCCACGGCGTCTCCCCTTTTGATAGGAGCCTCCACAAACTCCGGCAGGGATATCGTCTTTTGGATCCCGGACAGATCGCTGCCTTTGATGTCCAGGTACCGGAAAGGCTCTTTATAAATCAATGCGGTTTCGTCAAGCACCCCGCCCTTTACCGGCAAAGATGGAAGTTTTTCCTTGTTTGGATCCTCATAGAGCGCACTGACGCTGTATCCATAGTCAAGCAGCGCCATGGCATCCTGAAACCGGGTCTTATTACTGGGAGAGCCCATCACCACCCCGATCAGATCAATATTGTCCCTGCTTGCCGTTGCGGAGAGGCAGTAAAGCGCCTTGCTGGTGGAACCGGTCTTAAGCCCGGTAGTCCATTCATACATCTTGAGAAGCTTATTGGTGCTTGACAAGGTAAAGTTACTGCTCCCCTGTCTGGTCTCATGGGTAATATCCTCCATCCAGATCTTCGTGTAATCCAGCACCTGGGGATATTTCGTGATCAACTCCCTTGACATGACTGCCACGTCTTTGGCTGTGGTATAATGGTTATCCGACTCTGTCAGCCCGCAGCAGTCCTCAAAATGCGTGTTCGCAAGTCCAAGATCCTCAGCCCGCTTGTTCATCAGCGCAACAAACTCCTCTTCGCTCCCTGCAATAAACTCCGCAGCGGCAACACTGGCGTCATTACCCGATGCAACGGCAATACATTTAATAATGGTTTCTAACGTCTGTATTTCACCTTCTTCCAGAAATACCTGAGAGCCGCCCATGGACTTTGCATAGGCGCTGGTCATGACCTCACTGTCAAGCCTGATCCTGCCTGTTCCCAGATGGTCAAAGATCACAAGCAATGTCATGATCTTGGTAATGCTGGCCGGGCTCCTTCGTAAATCCGCATCCTTCTCACAGATGATCTGTCCGGTAGATGCCTCCATCAGTATGTAAGAGGGCGCTTCCAGCGCAGGTGCGGCAAAAGCCTCTGCCGCCGTAAACGGCGCCTGGAACAAAAAAATAAAACATATCACATAGCACAGGGTAATTTTAAAATATTTTTTCACGTAACTGTCTCCCTTATGTATTCTATTACTATGGATATGTTTTATTTGATTTTAAAATGCAAGTCCTATTTAATACCATCTTGCCCGGAACGAATGATACACGTCCATGAGCTTATCCTTCCGTTCCTTGATACTGACATGGAATATTTTATATAATTTGATCAGATAGTCTACCGTCACCAAAAACAACACCACCGTACAGGCCCTGATCCCCCACTGGCGGTTATACATATCTACCAGCCCCAAAATACGGGAATGCAGGAAGGTGATGATAATGATCGCATAAAATCCCCATGCTATCGTGCTCTCCATACAAATGATCCCCTGATAGTTCAAAGGCTTTTCGTGATAATCCCACCACACCTCGCCAAGGAACTTTTTCATCAGCCGCCCCACCAGATATTCAAATGCCGTGGCAAGTACCGCCCCCGCAAAATAAAGCGCCACCAGATTACTGCCAAGGGGATGGAGGATCAGATATCCGATCACACCGCCAAACCCGTAGATCGGACAGAACGGCCCAAAGCCAAATCCTCTGTTGGTCAACTTTCTGTTACAGAATGACATATAAATAGATTCAACTACCCAGCCCATGATACTGTAAATGATAAACGCTGAAACAAGATGATATACATCCGTTCCAAAAAATTCTTTTGCCCACATTTATAACATCTCCCCTTTTGATCATATACTATGTTTTAAAGTTTTCAAAATATATAACGGAGCAAATTTGCATTTTTCTTCAAAATCCGAAAATTGATTTTTACTGCTGCTTCCCTAAACAACAAGAAAGCCCCTGTATGTTTATCAAGGGCTTTTTCATGTACGCATATTAATTGTATTTACGTTTTCTTGCTGCTTCAGATTTCTTTTTACGTCTTACGCTAGGCTTTTCATAATGTTCTCTCTTACGAATTTCCTGCTGAATACCAGCCTTCGCACAGCTTCTTTTAAAACGACGTAAAGCGCTGTCTAAAGTCTCGTTTTCTTTAACGATTACGTTTGACATCCTACACCCTGACCTCCCTTCAGTCCCTTCCTCGTAACATCGACTGATTGGGTTTATTTTTATGCATAACATGCACACTGATATACACAGCTATAATTATACCACATTATTCCTGTCCGTCAATCCTAATTTGTATTTTCTTTAAAATTTTTCATGATTTTTTTCATGCGTAAAAAAGGACAGGGATGATTTACTGCCGGCCGCTGCCGATATCGGCCATTTTCTTGATAATTTAAGAAATTTGTGATACACTAATCGAAAAGTAGCGACGTATATGTCGCAAGTTCGAGGTGACTTTAATGATCAAACGAGATTTTTATTTAAACCGCATGATTCATAATATGTGGAACAGTGAGGTCAAGGTAATCACCGGCATCCGCCGCTGTGGAAAGTCGGTACTGCTGTTTGATCTGTTTTATGAGTATCTTCTCTCACAAGGCGTTCAGGAAGATCACATCATAAAAATCGAATTGGATCAGAGACGTTATTACAAGTTCAGAAATCCAATCACACTTTGTGAATATGTCGAAACCCTTGTTACGGAACAGAAAGATGAGAAGTTTTATCTTTTCATTGACGAAGTTCAGCTTACCACAAGGGTTATTGACAAGGTAAACGGCGGGATCGAGGTTTCTATCTATGATATGCTCAATGAACTCAAAGCATATAAAAATCTGGATGTGTATGTGACCGGCAGTAACTCCAAAGGGCTGTCAAAGGACATTGCTACAGAGTTCCGTGGCCGTGCTACTCAAATTCATGTATTCCCTCTGTCCTTTAAAGAGTTCTACTCCCATGTGGGCGGTGACGAACGAAAGGCTCTGGATACCTATATGCTTTACGGCGGTATGCCACGCCTGCTGGCATTGAAAGATGAAAAGGATAAAAAAGATCATCTGTCCTCTCTGTACACCGAATTATATATAAAGGATATTGTAGAGCGCAATGGCATTGAACGTGAAGATATTTTGAATGATATTTTGGATTTCCTCGCTTCACAAATCAGTTCTCTGACCAATCCTGCCAATATTGCCAACGCATTGACCAGCATAAAGAACGAAAAAGTCAATTCCACTTTAGTGTCAAACTATGTACAGCACATCATGGATTCGTTCCTTGTTTCTATGGCAAAACGCTATGATGTGAAAGGAAAGACCTATTTCAAGTATCCAAATAAATACTACTACACAGATATTGGCCTGCGCAATGCCAGATTGAATTACCGCCAATATGACCCCGGCCACATTATGGAAAACCTCATCTACAATGAACTTGTGCATCGAGGATATTCCGTTGATGTCGGCGTTGTGACAGACCGTACCGGCGGTGCAAATGTGCAAAAGGAAATTGACTTCATTGTAAATGATGCAGATAAAAAAATCTACATCCAGTCAGCTTTCCAGATGGATACAGAAAAAAAAGAATCCTCTGAACTTGCTTCTTTGATACTGACAAAAGACTTTTTTAAAAAAATCATCGTCCGCATGGATATTCCTCATAACTTCTATGATGACAACGGAATTTTCCATTGTCATCTGATAGACCTGCTGCTTGGCCGTGTAGAATTATTTTAAGCAAAAACGTCCGTCCAGATAAAATAAAATTTTATCTGGACGGACGCTCCAATCCACACTTCCACGGCAGCTAAGCAATCTGTGCCTCCAGCACTTCCTGTGCCTTTGCAATCGCATCATTAATCCCGGCAGGATTTTTACCGCCAGCCTGTGCCATATTCGGCCTTCCGCCGCCGCCGCCGCCAACCAGTGCGGCAATGCCTTTGATCAGGTTCCCTGCATGGGCGCCCTTATGCATCGCCCCGTCGGTCGCCATGGCAACCATGTTCACCTTGCCTTCCACATCGGAGATCAGAACCACCACTCCTTCGGGCAGTTTGGCTTTCAGCTGATCGCCAAGATCTCTAAGCCCATTCATATCCACGCCGGATACCTTAGCGGCAAGCAGCTTCACGCCCTTTACTTCCACCACCTGATCCATCACATTCCCTAAAGCGTCTTTGGCAGCCTTGCTCTTTAAGGATTCATTTTCGCTTTGTAAAGCCTTTAATTCCGCCATCAGGTGGGAAAGCCTGGGAACAAGCTCTAAGGGCGTTGTCTTCACCGTTTCCGCCGCTTCCTGAAGCCTTGTTTCCAGTTCATCATAATATTTTAACACACCGTCTCCGGTAATCGCTTCAATCCTTCTCACTCCTGCAGCAACGCCGCTTTCGGACAGAATCTTAAACAACCGGATTTCTGCCGTATTTGCCACATGCGTACCGCCGCAAAGCTCCGTGGAGAAATCGCCCATCCGGACCACTCGCACCGTCTCGCCGTATTTTTCGCCAAAGAGAGCCATGGCTCCTGTCTTCTTTGCCTCCTCAATACTCATGACCTTCGTCACCACGGCAAGGGATTCCCCTATCTTTTCGTTGACCAGCTTTTCAACACGGCAGATCTCTTCCTTCGTCATGGCGGAAGAATGGCTGAAATCAAACCGGAGCCTGTCGCCGTTTACAAAAGAACCTGCCTGTTCCACATGACCGCCCAAAACACTTTGAAGCGCCTTCTGAAGAAGGTGGGTTGCGCTGTGGTTTTTGCAGGTATCACTGTGATTTGCTTCATTTACCTTAAGCGTTGCCACATCCCCGGTTTTTAATGATCCCTTTACCACCTTGCCCACATGTCCGATCCTGTCGCCGGGAAGCTTAACGGTATCCTCTACCTGAAATTCACTTTCCCCACAGACAATGATCCCGGTATCGGCGCACTGGCCGCCCATGGTAGCATAAAAAGGCGTCTTGGCGGTAATGACCGTTCCTTCTTCCCCTTCGCTTAAGGACTCCTTCCACTCATTTCCGTTATTCATTGCCACAATGCCGCTGGTTTCTTCTAAGGTGTCATAACCCACATATTCACTGACAACAGCTGCATCCAGGCTGTCATAAAGACCCGAATTTTCCACAGAAAGCTTTGCGGAGAAATTCTGGTTTTCCCTTGCCTTCTGCTTCTGCTCTTCCATAGCCGCGGCAAAGCCTTCCTCATCCACCTTGACCCCTTCTTCCTGTGCCATTTCCACAGTCAGCTCGATAGGGAAGCCAAAGGTATCGTACAGGTAAAACGCAGACTTACCGTCAATTTCGCTTAAGCCCTCTTTTTTCTTTTGTTCCATGATCTTGCGGAACTCTTTCATGCCGTTTTCCAGCGTACTTTCAAAACGGTTGATCTCCTTTTTAAGCTCCGTGACCACAAATTCTTTGTTTTCCTTCAAAAGAGGGTAACTTTGCGCGTAAACATCATCAATAAAAATTTCCGCTATCTTTATGATATTTTCCACATGCAGGCCAAGAGTCCTTCCATGCCTTACCGCACGCCGGATCAGACGGCGGAGCACATATCCCGCACCCACATTAGAAGGCAGAAGCTTCGCTTCATCCCCCACTAACATTACGCTGGTGCGTACATGATCCGCTAAGATCCTCATAGACCTTGTAAGCGTTTCATCCTGCTCATATTTCTTTCCTGAAACCTTCTCAATATAAGCAATCACCGGAGAAAACAAGTCAATCTGATACACATCCCTGGTTCCGTTTAAGAAAGCCAGGATACGTTCCAACCCCCATCCGGTATCCACGTTTTTTTGTTTTAAGGGCGTAAGGCTGCCGTCATGATGCTTTTCATACTGCATGAAAACATCATTTCCAAGCTCCGTGTACTTTCCGCAGGAACACCCGGGCCCGCAGTCCGGCCCACAGTCCGGCCTGTCCGCCACATAAAACATCTCACTGTCAGGGCCGCAGGGGCCGTATTCCAATCCCCACCAGTTATCCTCCGCCGGCAGATAGTAAATATTTTCCTTCTTAAATCCGGAAGCGATACGGTACTTAGCCCCTTCCTCATCCCTTGGGGCATTTTCATCCCCCGCAAACACGGTTGCGGCAAGATGGTCCGCATCAAAACCAAATACCTGAGTTAAAAGCTCAAAACTCCACTTACACCGTTCCTCCTTGAAATAATCCCCAAGGCTCCAGCTTCCCATCATTTCAAAAAAAGTGACATGGCTCTTATCCCCTACCGAATCAATATCATTGGTACGCACACAGCCCTGCACATTACAAAGCCTTGTTCCCAAAGGGTGCTTTTGTCCAAGCAGATAAGGCATCAGCGGCTGCATCCCGGCCACATTGAACATAACTCCCGTAGAGCCGTCAGATACCAGGGAAACCGCCCCTACATCCACATGCCCCCGGTCTATATAAAATTGCTTCCAGGTCCTTCGTAGTTCATCTGAAGTGAATTGTCTCATCTTTATTTCTCCTCATTCCTTAAAATGCAAGCTTTTCCGCAAAGTAAGCGTCCAGATCTGCAATAGCAACCCGTTCCTGTTCCATGGAATCCCTAAACCTTACCGTCACACAGCCGTCTGTCTCAGAATCAAAATCATAGGTCACACAGAAAGGCGTGCCGATTTCATCCTGGCGGCGGTATCTCTTACCAATGTTGCCCCTGTCGTCAAATTCACAATTATATTTTTTGGAAAGATTTCCAAAAATCTTCTCCGCCCCCTCGTTCAGCTTCTTGGAAAGCGGCAGCACCCCGATCTTAACAGGCGCAAGCGCCGGGTGGAAATGAAGCACGGTACGCATATCTCCCCCTTCCAGCTCTTCCTCGTCATAAGCGCCGCAAAGCACCGCAAGGAACAGCCTCTCCACGCCTAAGGACGGCTCGATCACATAAGGGATATATTTTTCACGTTTCTCATCGTCAAAATAACTCAGATCCTGTCCTGAAACATTCTGGTGCTGGGTCAGGTCATAATCTGTTCTGTCCGCAATCCCCCAAAGCTCGCCCCAGCCGAAGGGGAACAAAAATTCAATATCCGTAGTCGCCTTGGAGTAGAAAGATAATTCCTCCTTATCATGGTCGCGGACACGCATCTCCTCTTCCTTCATGCCAAGGCTCTTTAAAAAGTCGATACAGTACTGCTTCCAGTAAGCAAACCATTCAAGATCCGTATCCGGCTCGCAGAAAAACTCCATCTCCATCTGCTCAAATTCCCTTACACGGAAAATGAAATTTCCCGGCGTGATCTCATTGCGGAAGGATTTCCCCACCTGGCAGATGCCAAAAGGAATCTTCTTCCTGGAAGTCCTCTGCACATTCTTAAAGTTTACAAAAATGCCCTGTGCGGTCTCAGGCCTTAAGTACACAGTATTTTTAGCATCCTCCGTAACCCCCTGAAACGTTTTGAACATCAGGTTGAACTGACGGATATCCGTAAAATTATGTTTGCCGCAGGTAGGGCAGGGAATCTGGTTTTCGTCAATAAAGTTCTTCATCTGTTCCTGACTCCAGCCGTCAACGGAAGACTCTAACGTGATCCCCTTTTCTGCCACATAGTCCTCAATGATTTTATCTGCGCGGAACCTTTCATGGCATTCCCGGCAGTCCATAAGAGGATCGGAAAAGCTCCCCAAATGCCCGGACGCCACCCATGTCTGAGGGTTCATCAAAATGGCACAGTCAACCCCCACATTATAAGGGCTTTCCATCACAAATTTCTGCCACCATGCCTTCTTGATATTATTTTTCAGTTCCACTCCTAAGTTGCCAAAATCCCAGGTATTGGCCAGTCCGCCGTAAATCTCGGATCCCGGATATACAAACCCCCTTGATTTTGCCAGCGCCACGATCTTCTCCATTGTCTTTTCCATACGCAATCTCCTTCTTTTTCCTGATCTTTTCTATTTGTAAAGCACGTAACCCGTTCCTTCCCCTTCAACCTGCGCACACTTCCGGTTATCCGAAACCGCAACATTGTCACTTGCATATTCCGCCCTGCCGTCCAAATAAACCGGCTCCTGGATGTTCATGACCAGCAGTTTATAACCTTCCATAGAAAGAATATCAGACTTTCCTATCGTCTGGCTGTTATCTTTGGTGCCGCTAAGCACCACATTAAGCTCATACTCTTCCGGCACATCCGCAGGCATTCCCGCAAAAAAGAGCACATGATTATACGCCGCATAATCCAAGGGCTCCCTGTAGGTCATCCGGACTGTTACCACACCTTCGTCTGCTTCAATTTTTTCCACACTGATCTTGTCGCTTCCCGCTGCCTTATTAAAATCTGCCGCTTCTACCAAAATTGCCTGCCGCAATTCCTCCAGATCATAGTAATCCTGCGCAAAGCTTTCCTCAATATGGGATAAAATTGTTCCATCTTTTTGTATTGAGACTGTGCTTCCGCTTTTTTCGCCCTGAGAGCCGTTACAGGAAGTTAATAAAAACATCCCTGCCGCTAAAAACACTGCCGGCATAATCTTTGCCGTTTTTAGGGAAATCCGTCCAAACTTGACCATCATCTTCCATCCATACCTTTTCACAATTTACCAATCAATTATATTTCATCTCCTTAAGAATTTCAAGGCTTTTAAATTTCCTGTCAACAAAACGCTTCCGAAAGGCTTCCGTGATCTGTGAAAGCTCCGCAAGCACCTGTTTTGTCACCGTAAACGTATAAAGCTTTTCCACTTTCGTATTCACAATAAAGGAAAGCGCATACAACGTAGAATCCAGATAGGCTTCCGGCTTTCCGGGAGGCCCCGGATATTCCCCGTTTAAAGAAAGCGCTTTGATCTCAAATATGTACCGCACCAGCTCATCGGAAAGCCCTTTATGCAAAAGGGCCCGCAAAGACTGGTACAATAGCTTTAACATATCCTGATCCTGATTATTTTCCCTTGTATAATAATCCATCACCTCAAGGAAATACATCCCGTAACAGGTCTTCTCATAATCATCCCTGAGCTCTTCAAAATAATTGCTGATCGCCGCCTCACTGACACTGTAAGACGTCCTTCCCTCATAAATCCGAAACTGCCCAAAGCAAAAGGGATTGGTGGACGCTAACAGCCTGCTGCCCTGCTTTCTTGCACCTCTGGCAAAAGCCGCTATCTTTCCCCGCTCCCTTGTAAGTATCACAATACGCCGGTCATATTCCCCTGTAGGCTCAGCCCGTAAAACCATCCCTGTAACACTGATCTGCTCCTGCACTATTTATAGCTCCCTCATCCCCATCCGGCCTGCCGCCTTTCCTGTTTGTTACTCCCGTACCCAAAAGATCCACTTCACGGTAGGCCAGATAATCATCAATTTTCCCTGTACTAAGGAATTGCTTCCAGTAATTTTCCGCTCTCATCCTGTGCCCCCTATTATCAAAAAGTATGTGATATTAGGGTGCGCTTTTTTTATGATTCTATTCGTTCCTGTCAGGATTATATCCAAAATTTTTAAGGAGGAAATCACTGTCGCGCCAGTCTTTTTTCACCTTCACCCAAAGCTGCAGGTTCACTCTGCTCTCTAAGAGCCGTTCTATGTCACGCCTTGCGCTGCTCCCTATTTTTTTGAGCATCACTCCCTGTTTCCCGATGATGATCCCTTTATGGGATTCCTTCTCACAGATAATGGTAGCTTCAATATCCACGATCTTCTTCCGCCATTTCATCTGCTCTATGGTCACGGCGATTCCATGAGGAATTTCCTCTTCTAAGCATCTAAGAGCCTTCTCCCGTATCATTTCCGCAACGATCTGGCGCTGGGGCTGGTCCGTGATGGTGTCTTCATCATAAAAAGCCGGGCCATAGGGCAGGTATTTCATAATGCACGTTACAAGCTCATCCGTATTGATATCCTTAAGGGCTGACACCGGTACAATCTCTGCAAAATCCATTTCCTTGCGGTACGTGTCTATAAAACCCAAAAGCGCTTCCTTTTTCACCGTGTCTATTTTATTGATCACCAGGATCACCGGAATATTCACCTTATGAAGCTGTTCCAAAATGTGCCGTTCCCCGGCGCCAATAAAATTGGACGGTTCTACCAGCCACAAGATCACATCCACTTCCGAAAGGCTCCTTTTCGCAACCCCCACCATATAATCGCCCAGCCGGTTTTTCGCCTGATGGATCCCCGGCGTATCCACAAACACGATCTGTCCTTCCTCTGACGTATATACCGTCTGAATCCGGTTCCTGGTAGTCTGTGGCTTATTGCTTGTTATGGCGATCTTCTGCCCGATCAACTGGTTCATAAGGGTTGACTTCCCTACATTGGGTCTTCCGATCAATGCTGCAAATCCTGATTTATGCTGGTCATTCATTCTAATTATTTTCCTCTTTCTTTTCTTCTGCCGTTTTCGTTTCGGCTATCCCGCCTTCCGGTTTTCTCTCCTGTATCAGCATCTGCTTTTTTAACTTTTTACTGCGCCTTTTTTTAATGGCAAGCCTGATAAAAAGCAGCGCTGCTGCAATAACTACTGCCCAAAGCACGATATAAGGAAGGTAGATCAAAAAGCCGACGCCAAAGTTCACAAAGCCGCTGCCGATATCCACAAGACTTCTCTGAAATCCTGTTACGATCTTTTCGCCGATACTCTGTTCCGCTACCGGCGTATACTGTTTTACTTCTTCGATCGATAAGTAGATCGTGCTGTAATTGACCTGATTATCCATAGTGCGGAGCTGGGATTCCATACTTTCGATCTGATAGCGTACCTCCGACAGGCGGCTTTCAATGGAAATGATATCCTCGATATTCTCCGCCTGCCCCAAAAGCTCCAAAAGCCTCTCCTGCTCCGCCATCAAGGCCTTTTTATGGCTTTCCATATCCACGTACCTGAGTGTTACGTCCGTCACCCGGTCATTCCGGCTGATCACATTGGAAATCTCCGAGATCTCCGAAAGGAACTCCTCAAGCTTATCCGCCGGGATCCTGATGGTCATGTTGGCATTCCGGGTTCCCCTTCCGTAATACTGGCTCCCATTATAGGTATAGCTTTCTTCTATGTAACCGGAAAAGCTTTCCGTCCTATGGAAAACAGAAAGCAGCAATTCATCAAAAGACTCCGTCTCCACCTGCAGGTCTACCGTTTTGATCAGCTTCCTTCCGGTATCCATGACCTCCGGGGCACTGTTCCCATCCCCGCCGTCGTCCATACCGGCTTCTTCCGCCGCAGCCTCCGCATAATCGTCGGACTCATACTCCACCCCGTCCGACAAATATCCGCTGCCTGCCATCCCGTTTCCTCCCGCGGCCGCAGGGGCTGCCGCCGTATCACAGGCTGCCGACTCATATTTACTGCTTCCGCCGCAGCCTGCAAGGATCATGCTAAGACCTAAAACTAATGATAACACCCTCCATTTTTTCATATACTTTCCTCCCTGTTTCTTACGTATTTATTATAGATACGTTTGAAACCCCAGCATTTATGGAAAAATTAATGAAATAATTGGTCCACCTGCATAAATAATTCCTTATTTTCTTTGATCTTTTCCCCGTTCCCCACCACGCAAAGGCAGTCATATTCCATAAACGCTTTCACATACCGGCTAAGAGAGCGGATCGTTTCCCCGGTGGTTTCCAAAAGTTCGTTCCTTTCTTTTTGCACCAGCTCCATGGAAACTCCCGTCAGATATCCGCTCCGGGAATAAACTCCCTTTGCCGCCGGCGTCATGGGAGTATCCAGCTCACTGACCGCGCCGATGATAAACTGAGTCACCGACCTCTCGTCTAACTTCGCCTGCCCGATATAATCCGCCGCCTGTTCATATACATTGACGGTCTTATCCAGGTTAGGATCCCGGTAAGACACAAAATAGCCGTCGCCGTTACGGTAGAACCCGCACATGCAGCCGTAGGCGCCGCCTTTGACCCGTACCTGGTTCCAAAGATAATCATATCCCATCATCACCTTTAACACCTTAAGGGAACCGGTATAAGGAAGCCCCTTATTGATAAAATTACCTGCCCGGCATACGTACTGTACCTGCCCGGCGGTCATAAAGCCTTCATTTTTCTTGACCGGAACCGCCCGGAAACGTTCTCCCTCTACGGGAGCCGTATAGAGCCTGCCCTTTAATCCTTCCACGGCTTTTAAAACGCCCTCAAAGCACTCTTTTGTCGCCGTAATATCAACCATCAGGTTTTCCGGCCGGAACACACACACAGCCAGTTCCCTTAGATTTCCACAAAGCTCTTCTTTCCTGTTTTCAAAATCCCCTGTCAGCTCTTCTAACAGACGGTACTGGGGAATCCCGCTCACCTGCTCCGCCACCGCCGCCGTGGGTGAAAAATAGGACAGGGTCCTGATAAGGGCCGTAGAATGTCCGGCGCTTGTCATTGCCGCCTGCATCCTGGATTTTGCTTCTGATAAGATTTCAAACAGTCTCTTGGTGTCATCAAACTTAGACGCAAGAAGGACTTCCTCCATAAGCTCTAAAGCCTTATCCCTTTTTCCGTATAAAGCTTTTGCCTGCAGTTCCAGGGTCATCTTGTATTCTTTTAGATCGTTCACATTGGTATAGGTGTTTACCGCCGCCTTCATGCCGCCGGTATGGATATTGATCTCATTATACAGTTCCCCAAAGCTATAATGCTCTGTATCCACCATCATCAGAACAGCCTTCAAGATCCCTACATATGGGAACAGCCGCTTTGGCACCTGTTTTAAGTCAAACATAAGGTTCAAATACCCGATACCGTTGGTAAAGATATCATGGAACAGCACCGTGGTATCCCCTGCATAGAACACTTCATTCACATAGGCCGGCGCTTCTTTTTTCATATCCTCCCTGGTAAGAAGGGGAATGGTCTTTAACGCTTCCTCGCTGCTTTCTTCCTCCTGATAAGCCAAAAGGGCTTTTGTCTGATCCACGATCCTTTGTTTTTCTTCTGTGGAAAGCTTAGCCTTGTAATCCTGAAGACTGCCCAAAAGCTCCTTCTCTTTTTTTGTGGTAAGTCCCGGCACCGGACGGACCGTCAAAATGCTCTTATGGTTATTCTCTAGCATATAGTTTTGGATACATTCCTCATAATACTTTGTATCCACCATTTCCCGCAATTTCCTGTAAGTCCGGTTTGCCTCAATATGCAAAAACGGTGCGGACTCATCATAAAGCCAACTGTCAAGAGCCTGCAGGCCCAGCATCAGCCCCCTTGGGTAAGAACCGAAATCCGCCTCCCTGTATTGGAACTCATAATGGTTGATGGCAGCCTCAAGAGATTTCTTATTGATCCCTTTCTCCACCAGTTCCGTAAGCACCTGATTGATCGTCTTTTCAAATTCCTCCTTCTGGGCTTCATCCGCATTTTTCGCGACAATGGAAAAATACGGCTGGAAAATACCGTTTTCCAGAGTGCTGTATACGTCCTTCCCGATTCCCTTATCAAGCAGCGCCTGCTTCACCGGCGCCCCGGGTGCGGAACAAAGGACATAGTCCAGAACTTCCATGGCAATATAAAGCTCCGCGTCAAGGCTGCTTCCCATGGAAACATTATAAGCCAGGTAAGTATTTTCCGAAACCGGTTCTTCTTCCATCACCGGATATTCTTTTACCAGCTCCCTTGGCATGGCAAAAGCTTTCTGATGCCCCACCTTGGAATCAATCTTAAGCTCGTCAAACGCGGAAAAATAATTCTCGTCCATAAACGTAAGATATTCCGCCGCATCCATGTTCCCATACAGATATACATAGCTGTTGGAAGGATGATAATATTTCCTGTGGAAATCCAAAAACTCCTCATAGGTAAGCTCCGGGATCACATCCGGATCCCCCCCTGATTCCATCCCGTAAGTAACATCCGGGTAAAGGGAGTTCATGATCTCCCGCTCCACCACGTCATCGGGAGAAGAAAACGCACCTTTCATCTCATTATAGACCACACCGTTGATCGAAAGGTCATCGTCAATGCTGTCCATCTCATAATGCCAGCCTTCCTGGCGGAAAATATTTTCCTCCTGATAAATATTGGGATAAAGAACCGCATCCAGATAAACATGCACCAGGTTTTTAAAGTCCTTGTCGTTACAGCTTGCCACCGGATACACCGTCTTATCCGGGTAAGTCATGGCATTTAAAAACGTGTTTAAAGATCCTTTTACCAGCTCCACAAAAGGGTCTTTTACCGGGAAATGCTTCGAACCGCAAAGAACGGAATGCTCTAAGATATGAGCGACTCCGGTACTGTTTGTGGGAGGCGTCCGAAACCCGATATAAAATACCTTGTTCTCGTCATCATTTAACAAAAGCACCACATGGGCCCCTGTCTTTTTATGCTTTAAAATATAACCGTCTGAATTTAAATCCGTAATCTTTCTTTGCTCCACAATTTCATACGCCCCAAGCGCGTCAATTCTCTGTTCCATCCGTTCTTTTCTCCTTTCCAAATTAAACGCTGAAAGTCATAAGCCCCAGCTTTGATATGATAATTTCCTGCAGCATCATTCCCGATGCCTTTTTTCGTGCAAGGTTGATCTCACAAAAATCCTTAAGAGGGAAAATCTTTTCCTGATACGCCGTCTTAACCTGTCCGAACATATTTTTCTTTTCCGCCATCATCTGGACCTTTACTTTCATCTTTAGCTGCCGGAATGTCTCATATAAAAACCCTTCCGGCTCCATATAGTAAAGCTGGCTTTCTAACGTGGTATCCGGGGATGCTTCCTTAAGGACATAGTGGTTTAGGACCGCCTTCAGTTTAAAGGGCACTGCCTCATTGTCCATCAGTTCCCCGTAGGAATATTTTGCCCCGAGATACAAAGCTCCCGTATCCTGCATCACATATTTATAATCCGCGTATTCTGTTTTTTTCATGGGTTCTTCTCCAGATCCTCAATGGCAAATCCGCTCATGCGCATGGCGTCCTCAATATAGCGCTCCGACATCCCCGTCTCTTCGGAAAGCTCCGCGGCTGTGACCTTCCGGTGAAGTTCCCCGGCCAGCTCCCTTGCCTTATCGGCAACCTGATTAACCTTCCTGGCAGCCTTTTTGTCTTTTTCCGTTTCCTCAACGGCCTCTTGTATATGCCGTTCCATGGCATCCATGACCATCTGCATCAGCGCGCCTTCCGCTTCCTTTGCATGCTCGAACGCCCCTAACATGGTAACCCCCAGGGTAAGAGCCACGTTCCCTTCCCCGATCAGATCCTCCAAAAAAACGCCCTGGCCGGCATAAAGCCTTGCCACGTCCGCAACCTTGGGAAGGAAAAACCGGATCAGTCTCTCCTGGGATGCCTTCTCTCCCGCCATGGCAGAAAGGATCATGGCCTCCTTTTCCCCTTCGCTGATCTCACCCAAAAGCATGATCTCCTTCCGGTACGCTTCCAGATAATCCATTTCACCATCTGTCAGGTAATCATCAAGGTCCACCGGCTCCCCGATGCCCACCTTATGCTTTTTCAGGTAATCGTACACCAGCGAAAGCTGGTCATCCGATAAGGACAATTCCGCAAAAGCGTCCTGTACCTGTTCTTCCGATATGCAGTTACCCTGCTCCTTTGCAAGTTTCCTTACCTGTCCTAAAATCTGTGCAAAACGCACTTCGCTTAATTCCGGCATCCTGCTCCCCCGTTACTTAAAAATCACATTTTCCCCTTCACATGGGTATGTGTAAAAATATGTTCCTCACAGTACTCATAGTTTCCGTCGCATTTAGAGCAGAACCGAAATTCCAGTTCCGGATTGGTTTCCTCTGTCCTTCCGCAGACCGCACATTTGTGCCGAGTAATCTTAGAGGCTTTTTTCATATCCCGCCTAAAATCCGTGCGCCGTTTTGCCTGTCTGGGAGTCATATGGACCTTCCCTCTGCTGGTTAAGAAAAACACGATAAAATTCATCAGCGACGCACCGATCACAAAGCGGTTTGCCACCGTAAGCGCCACGTCAAGAGGCGCAATGCCCGTTGTAAACCCTTTCACAAACTGGTACACCAAAAGCGCGCCATATATGATCCCCATGATCTTAACCTTTATGGGGATAAAGAAAAACAAAAGGATCTGCATATTGGGAAACGTAGCGGCAAACGCCAAAAAGATAGACATGTTCACATAAAAAGTGCTGAACATGCTTGCCGCAAAGTCATAATACCCACTGCCTAACGCAGCCACGATATCCCTCTGGAACAGTAACGTATAGCCCAAAAGCAAAAACGCTCCTACAATGGTAAATAAGATACCGGAAAAGATGTAGACATTGTACCGGTAAGTTCCCCAGGTGCGCTCTAACGTGGTGCCAATGGAATAGTAAAAATATAACATCAGCAGGGTAAAAAAATCAAAACTTGACGGCGGAACCAATATCCACGTAATGATCCTCCAAATCTGCCCTTTAAAAACAATCTGATATGGATTTAAACACAAAAACTGAAGAAAATCCGGCCATATCATCTGGAACAAATAGCCAAAGCCGTAACAGATGATCAGCATCAACGACAGGTTCTTAATTGCGTACTTACCAAATCTTCTTTCAAAACTTCCTCTGGATTTCATTTTTTCCTCCCCTGCATACCACAAGATCTTTGTTTTAGTATAACCCTTTGTCTCTGGTATCATATTCTAACATTGCTGGCATAAATTGTAAACAAAGGTTCCATTATTTTAGAAATTTCAAAGTGTTTCTTTACAATTTGTTTATTTTCCTGCGTTGCATTTTGCCAAATGGTGTCGTATAATTACAACGCATGTCAAACAAATTTAAACTGAAAGGCGGTAGATTATGGATCAACAGCATTTAAACAACAATCTGAACGGAACCTGTGGCATTGACATCGGCTCAACCACTGTTAAGATTGCTATTTTGGATGGTGAACATAATATTCTGTTTTCTGACTATAGACGACATTTTGCCAACATAAGGGAAACTCTTTCCGACCTGTTAAAGGAAGCCTATGAAAAGCTTGGAAACATTACCCTTTACCCGATGATCACAGGCTCCGGCGGGCTTACCCTTGCCAACCATCTACAGATTCCTTTTGTCCAGGAAGTCATTGCCGTTGCCTCGGCGCTAAAAGAGATCGCACCCAAAACGGACGTTGCCATTGAGCTGGGCGGTGAGGACGCCAAGATCATTTATTTTGAAGACGGAAATGTGGAACAGCGTATGAACGGGATCTGTGCCGGCGGTACGGGATCTTTTATTGACCAGATGGCATCCCTCTTGCAGACGGATGCGTCCGGTTTAAACGAATATGCCAAGAATTACCATTCCTTATATACCATAGCAGCCAGATGCGGCGTGTTTGCCAAATCTGACATCCAGCCCCTGATCAATGAAGGGGCCACCAAAGAGGATCTCTCTGCCTCTATTTTCCAGGCAGTGGTCAATCAGACCATCAGCGGCCTTGCCTGCGGGAAACCAATCCGCGGGCATGTTGCCTTTTTAGGCGGTCCCCTTCACTTTCTTTCTGAGTTGAAGGCCGCTTTTATCCGCACCTTAAAGCTGGATGATGAACATATTGTCACTACCGGCCACTCTCACCTTTTTGCGGCCATCGGCTCCGCCATGAACGCAAAAAATGAAGTGTCTTACTCTATGGACGAAATGGTTTCCAAACTTTCTTCCGAAATTAAAATGGAATTTGAAATAGAGCGTATGGAGCCTTTGTTTGCTTCCACAAAAGAATACGAAGATTTTAAGGCCCGCCATGCAAAACATCATGTGCCCGCCGCCGCTCTTTCTTCTTATCACGGAAACTGCTTCCTTGGCATTGATGCAGGAAGCACCACCACCAAGGTTGCATTAGTCGGACAAGACGGTTCCCTGCTTTACTCTTTTTACAGCAGCAATGACGGGAGCCCCCTTAAAACAGCCATCCGCTCGATCCGGGAAATCTATTCCATACTGCCGAAGGATGTAAAGATCGTCCGCTCCTGTTCTACCGGTTATGGTGAACTTTTGATGAAAGCCGCTTTCCTCTTAGACGACGGGGAGGTGGAAACCGTAGCACATTATTATGCCGCCGCCTTCTTTGACCCCCAAGTGGACTGTATCCTGGACATCGGCGGACAGGACATGAAATGCATTAAGATCAAAAACCAGACCGTGGACAGCGTTCAGCTTAACGAAGCCTGTTCTTCGGGCTGCGGCTCATTTATTGAGACTTTTGCCAAATCTTTAAACTACGGCGTGGAAGATTTTGCAAATGCGGCCCTGTTTGCCGAACACCCAATCGACCTTGGCACCCGCTGTACGGTATTTATGAACTCCAAAGTAAAGCAGGCACAAAAAGAAGGCGCTTCCGTTCCTGATATTTCTGCCGGTCTTGCCTATTCCGTCATAAAAAACGCCCTGTTCAAGGTCATCAAGGTATCCGATGCCTCCGCTCTTGGCAAAAACATCGTGGTACAGGGCGGCACCTTCTATAACGATGCGGTTCTTAGAAGTTTTGAAAAGATAGCCGGCTGTGAAGCGATCCGCCCTGATATTGCAGGGATCATGGGTGCTTTCGGAGCTGCTCTCATCGCAAGAGAACGTTTTTCTGAAGGCTATGAGACTACCATGCTGTCCTTTGAAAAGATCGACACCCTGCAGTTTGAGACCAGCATGGCAAAGTGTAAAGGATGCACCAACAGCTGCCGTCTTACCATCAACAAATTTACCGGAGGAAGGCAGTACATTTCCGGCAACCGCTGCGAACGGGGTCTTGGAAAACAAAAGAACGAAAACAGCGTTCCCAATCTTTTTGATTATAAATTAAAGCGTCTCTTTGGGTATGAGCCTCTGCCTGCCGACGAAGCAAAGCGCGGCACCGTGGGGATTCCCAGGGTCCTTAACATGTACGAAGACTATCCTTTCTGGTTTACCTTTTTTACCAAATTAGGTTACCGGGTGGTTTTATCCCCCCTGTCAAACCGGAAAATATATGAGCTTGGGATTGAATCCATCCCCAGTGAATCGGAGTGTTACCCCGCCAAATTAGCCCACGGGCATATCAGCTGGCTGTTAAACCAGAAGGTTGATTTTATCTTCTACCCCGCCCTTTTTTATGAGCGGAATGAATTTGCGGACGCAAACAATCATTATAACTGTCCCATCGTCACCTCCTACTCCGAAAACATCAAAAACAACGTGGAGGAGATTACCGGCGGAAAGGCCATATTACGGAACCCGTTCATGTCTTTCCGCGACTTAAAGACCATAAGTGAGGCCCTTGCCGCCGAGTTTTCGGAACTTTCCACCACAGAGGTCATAGAAGCCGCAAGGCTGGGCTGGGAAGAGCTTTTAAAAGCACGGATCGATACGCAAAAAAAAGGGGAAGAGGTCTTATCCTACTTAAAGGAAACCGGGAAACGCGGGATTGTCCTTGCCGGACGTCCCTATCATATCGACCCTGAGATCAACCATGGGATTCCGGAACTGATCACTTCCTATGATATTGCCGTGCTGACAGAGGATTCCATTTCCCACCTGGGCTGTCCGGAACGGCCCCTTATCGTATCCGACCAGTGGATGTACCACTCCCGGCTTTATGCCGCCGCAAGCTATGTAAAGACTGTTGACAATCTGGACCTGATCCAGCTTAATTCTTTCGGCTGCGGCTTAGACGCCGTGACCACAGACCAGGTAAACGATATCCTCTCCGGTTCCGATAAGATCTATACCTGTTTAAAGATTGACGAGGTTAACAATTTAGGATCCGCAAGGATACGTATCCGGTCTTTGCTTTCAGCAATCCGGGTACGGGAAAAACAGGGCAGGCAGCGTACCATCCGTTCCAGCGCCATCAACAAAGTACAGTTTACGGAAGAAATGCGCAAAAACTACACAATTTTATGTCCCCAGATGTCCCCCATCCATTTTGACATTTTAGAGTCTGCTTTTAACGCCTGCGGCTATCATTTTGAAGTCTTATCCAATGACAACCGCCAATGTGTGGACATGGGATTAAAATATGTAAATAATGACGCTTGTTATCCTTCCCTTATCGTGGTAGGACAGATCATGGACGCCCTCTTATCCGGCAGATATGATCTAAATCGGGTGGCGGTCATTATGACCCAGACCGGCGGCGGCTGCCGGGCCACCAATTACGTAGGCTTTATCCGCAGGGCATTAGAAAAAGCCGGAATGCCTCAGATTCCCGTCATCTCTTTAAACATGGCAGGCATTGAAAAAAATCCGGGCTTTAAGCTTAATTTGAACCTTTTGACGCGGGCTGCCTATGGCGCTGTGTTTGGCGATATTTTCATGCGCTGCGTCTACCGGATGCGCCCTTATGAAAAAGAGCCTGGTTCCGTTAATGCCGTCCATCAAAAATGGCTGAAAAAATGCCAGGACTTTGTTTCCGCCAGGCACCTTAGCTTTTTCACCTTCCGGAAAATGTGCCGCCAGATCGTGGCTGACTTTGACGCCGTTCCGATCACGGATACACAAAAGCCCCGGGTGGGGATCGTAGGCGAGATCCTAGTCAAATTTGCCCCCACCGCCAACAATCATCTGGTAGAGCTTTTAGAGGCGGAAGGGGCTGAAGCCGTGGTACCGGATCTGCTGGACTTTATGCTTTATTGCTTTTATAATCAGATTTATAAAGCGGATCACCTTGGCATGAGCAAAAAAGCTGCACTGATATCAAAAGCCGGCATTGACGCTTTGGAATTCTTACGCGGCAGCGCTGCGGATGCTCTTAAAAAGAGCAAACACTTTACCCCGCCTGTCAGCATTTACCACCTTGTGGAGTATGCAAAGCCTATCGTATCCATCGGCAACCAGACCGGGGAAGGATGGTTTTTGACCGGTGAGATGGTGGAACTGATCAAAAGCGGCGTAAACAATATTGTCTGCACTCAACCCTTTGGCTGCCTGCCAAACCATGTGGTGGGAAAAGGCGTGATCAAAGCCTTAAGAAGCCGGTATCCGTTAAGTAATATTGTTGCCATAGACTATGATCCCGGTGCCAGCGAAGTAAACCAGTTAAACCGTATTAAGCTGATGCTCTCCACGGCCCAGAAGAATTTAAAAAGCGCAGGCCAAAGCGCAGAAACGAGGAAACCATGATCAAACAGGAAGTAAATGAGTTAAAACGCCTTTACACTCCCAGCAACTGCTCCATTACAAGAATCTGCGGCTGCTATGTGGACGGCGAAAAAAATAAAAAGACCCAGTTTAAAGAAGCCTTCCTTTCTTTGCCGGAAGAAGAAATATTTAAATATTTTGAATTATTGCGTAAAACCCTTTCCGGCACGTTAGGAAAAAACTTGTTAGATCTTGAATTTCCTTTAGCCAGTGAACAGGAAGGGGGAACCCAGGAATTTTTACTGCGGCTGCGCGAGAGTAAATTGAAGGATGATACTCTTTTGGATGAATTTTATGACAAGATCGTTGCCTCCTATGAATACGTGGGAAATTACCTGATCTTGCTGATCCATGACGCCTATGACGTTCCCGGAAAGACCACGGACGGCCTTACCATGGAAGATGCCTCCGACAGCGTTTTTGAATATCTTCTGTGCTGTATCTGTCCGGTCAACCTTTCCAAGCCGGGCCTCAGCTACGATGCCTTGGCGAACGAATTTCATAACCGGGTCCGGGACTGGGTGGTGGAAATGCCGGAAGTGGGATTTTTATTTCCTGCCTTCAACGACCGTTCCAGCGATCTGCATAGCACCTTATATTACACCAAAAACCCGGAGGAACCCCATTCCGAGCTTGTGGATCAGATCTTAGGCGCCACCCTTCCACTTACAGCAGGAAGCCAGAAAGAGACCTTCCAGGCTCTTATAGAGGAAACCTTAGGCCAGGATGCCGAATATGAAGTTGTCAAAAGCATCCACGAAAACCTTACGGAGATGATCGAAGAACATAAAGAAATCCCTGAACCCTTGATGTTAGATAAGCATCAGGTCAAAAATCTGTTTGAAAAAAGTGGTGTTGTGGAAGAAAAACTTACTGATTTCGATAAACTTTACGACGCCGCTGCCGGGGAAGATACCTCTCTTATGGTCAATAATGTTGCCAACACACGCACCTTTGAAGTAAAAACGCCGGATGTCGTGGTGCGCGTCAATCCGGAACGTGCAGATCTGGTCAACACATTGTTCATTGAAGGAAAACGCTGCCTGGTCATTGAGATCAACGACCACGTGGAAGTCAATGGTGTAACCGTCCGCACCGGCGAAAGCACTGATAGCGGCAGCTCTTTCTCATAATTTCGTTGACTATTTTTATTATTGCGTTTATAATACAATTAAAAAACATACCAAAACCAGAGGAGCCTATCACTATGATAAACGCAGATATTTTTGATTCCATTTACAATTATCTGGAAGACTGCCCGGAAGATAACCTCTCCTGCCACCTTGCTGACGACAGGCGGTATCAGAACGCCTTGTCCGCAGAGCGGACTTTGGCAGAGCAATATCAATCACTTGACCTGACAGAGGAGCAGCGCTCTGTCATTGACAAGTGGGTAGATTCCATGCAGGCCACCAACGCCGCCCATTCCATGGTATTATTCCGCCTTGGCATGCAAAGCTGCTTTTCCCTTTTAATGCAGCTTTCCGGGCAGAAATAGCAGCTAAGCGCCTTGCTGTCCTGTACGGTTCTGCACATATTCCTTCAAGACATCCGCTGCCTCACTAAGCGCAAGCCCTGAATCTGCAATCATCCGGTTTAAACCTTCCAGGTCTTTTTCCTTCTTTTCCCGATAAAGGGCTTCCAGTTCCCCTTGCTCGGATTTCAGCCTTGTTTTAAGAGCGCTGATCAGCTCTTCCTTTTCAGCAATTTTTTCTTCAACCGCTTTCCTTGGTCCTCTCGCCATATCCTACCTCGTTTCCGCGCCCTTTGGCACTTGATCTGATCACAATATAGTATATGGACATGGCTTCCAGATTATTCCTGCCACCCTGCATAAAGGGTCATGGATTCCGTTATCGTATCCTTATCCTGATCCCATAAAACCGTAAGGTCCTTATCCCGGTACCACCCGGTAAAAGTATACCCCTCACGGACAGGGGCTTCAGGCACCTGCAGAAGCTCTCCGTACATCTGCTTCTGATCCTCTACTGCCGTTCCGCCCAGACTGTCAAAACTGATCTGATACCCCCTGTGGGAAATGCCAAAAGCAAGGCATGCCACAAGCACGATGCTAAGGGCTATAATCACCACATTCAGCGTTCCTACCGAGATATTCACCCGGTCATAAAGCCCCCGAAGCTGGCGGGGGGATTTTTCTTCTTCCATAGCCACTCCCGTCCGTGCGCCTGAACGCACATCTGTGCGGCTCTACTACAATCCGTAGAGAAACCGCACAGATATAAAGTCATATTATTTACGTACCAGATATTTCCTCATATCTATTGCACAGGCAATCAGGATAATAAGGCCCTTAATGATATAAAGCATGTTCGCATCCACGGAAAGGAAGTTCAACCCCGCAAAAATAATCTGTAAAAGTAAAACTCCTACCACGATCCCGCTGATACGTCCGATACCACCGACAAAAGAAACACCGCCAATGACACATGCCGCAATGGCGTCACACTCGTAGTTAAACCCTGTAGCCGCATTAGCGGAAGCAATACGGGCGCTGTCTAAGAACCCGGTGATCGCATACATCACGCCTGCTAACACAAACACTAAGATGATAGTCCGAGATACGTTTACGCCGGACACGTTAGCTGCTTCCTCATTAGAACCTACCGCAAACATATTCTTTCCGAATGTTGTCTTATTCCAGATGATCCACATCACTATGGTGAGTATAATAGCATACAGCACGTACTTAGGAACAGCCACACTGCCAATGCTGAATAAAGTTCCGGTAACCATTGATCGGTAACTGTCCGTAAGACCACTTAACGTCTGCCCGTTGTTGGTACCGTTTTTCAAGTACATCAAAATGACACCGTACACGATCAACTGTGTGGACAAGGTGACAATAAACGGATGCAGTTTAAATTTCGCCACACTAAAACCATTTACAAGCCCTACGATAGCCCCAGTTCCTAAAACCAGCAAAAGCACCACAAAGATTGGAGGCGCACTGGTCATTTCCGGAAACACCTTAAACGTGGTGGTAAGCAGCGATGCGGAAATACATGCGGTAAGACCTACCACGCGGCCTGCGGAAATATCCGTTCCTGTCAACACAATACAGCCGCCAATTCCAAGGGCAATAGGAAGCTTTGCCGCTGTCAGGGATACGACATTCACAATGGAAGGCAGCTTTAAGAATGCCGGCACTTTGATCGATATGTAGATTACCGCCAAAATAATAATGATATACATGGCGTTGTTGAGTAACAGGTCGCCCACCTTTTTCATTTTATCCTTCGGCGAAAGCTGTGCAAATGCCTGCCCCTTCGCCCCGATTTTTTTATCAGCCACAGTTCATACCTCCTAATCCTTATGCATATTTAGCAGCCAGAGTCATGATCTCTTCCTGCGTTGTGGTCTTAGCATCCACCTCTCCCGCAAGCTGCCCGCCGGACATGACCAGAATCCGGTCGCAAACTCCCAAAAGCTCCGGCATTTCCGAAGAGACCATAAGAACCGTCTTCCCTTCTTTTGCCAGGTTCAAAATCAATTGATAAATCTCATATTTAGCCCCCACATCTATTCCTCTAGTAGGCTCATCCAAAAGCAATACCTCCGGCTCTGTCAAAAGCCACCTCGCCAGGATCACCTTCTGCTGGTTACCTCCCGATAAAGAGCGGATCTGTGTCTTTTGGCTTGGTGTTTTCGTCTTCATAGCCTGAATACCCCAATCCGTGGACTCACTGAGCTTCTTATCGCTTAAAAACGGGCCCACCTTATAACGCTTCAGACTTGATATGGTGGTATTTGCCTGGATATCACGAATGGCAAAAATCCCCGTTGCCCGGCGCTCTTCCGTAAGCATGGCAAATTTATTGGCAAGAGATTCCCTGGCATTGCGGTTCAAAACCCGCTTCCCGTCCAGATAGATCTCTCCCCCTTTCCGGGTAGCAATCCCGAAAATGTTTTCCAGAAGTTCCGTACGGCCGGACCCGTCTAAGCCCGCCACGCCTAGGACTTCTCCCCTTCTTGCGGTAAAAGAAACATCTTTTAGCTGGGAATAAGAGGCTGTCAGGCCTTTTACTTCCAAAAGAGGCTCACCGACCTTATTATCCTTCTCCGGATAACGATTGGTCAGTTCCCTCCCCACCATCAGGCGGATGATCTCATTCATCGTCAATTCTTTCGCAGGGCGGGTAGCGATCCACTGCCCGTCACGCATGATCGTCACTTCATCAGATATCCTGAGGATTTCTTCCATCTTATGAGAAATATAAATGATCCCGCAGCCCCGGTCCCTGAGCATATTGATGATCCTGAACAAATGCTCTACCTCTTCCTCTGTAAGAGAAGAAGTGGGCTCATCAAACACGATCACTTTGGAATGATATGAGACCGCTTTGGCAATCTCCACCATCTGCCGCTGGGAAACCGGCATCCGGCTCATGACCGTTTTCGGGTCAACATGAACCTCAAGTTCCTCAAAAACTTCTTTCGTAGCTGTATACATCTTGGATTCGCTGGTCAACGGACACCACTTGGATACCTTTGGGAAACGCCCCAGCCACATGTTGTCCATTACGTTCCGTTTAAGGGCCTGGTTAAGCTCCTGATGCACCATGGCAACCCCATTTTCCAAGGCTTCCTTTGATGTCTTAAAGTTTACCTCACGGCCTTCCAAATAAATGTTTCCGCTGTCTTTGTTGTATACCCCAAAAAGACATTTCATCAATGTGGATTTACCTGCACCATTTTCTCCCATCAAAGCATGGACCGTTCCCGCCTTCACCGTTAATGACACATTGTCTAATGCTTTCACACCGGGAAAAGATTTGTTGATTCCCTCCATTCTCAAAAGGACATTTCCATCCCCTGCAGGTTTTGCTGCCTGTTTTTCCAAATTGTCACCCCCTGTTTAAATTCTATATACGAAACTGCAACCACACTTATGTGCGGTTGCAGTAATCATACGTTATATCCGTCCGCCTGTTATCATTCACCTGTGTAGGTTGCGTAAGGAATGTTTACACGCCATGTTCCAACCACGTTCTCTGCCGCTACGTCCGCAAAGGTGTCTGCGCCACCCATAAAGTTAGCGGAAATCTGTGCGATGGTGTTAGCCATACCGTCAGCATCCTGCTTGATGGTACCGGTCATGGTTCCTTTACCAATGGCTTCTTTTGCTGCGTCAGTAGCGTCTACACCAAATACGGGAATCACGGTAGCGCTGCCATCTTCTAAGTTGTAGCCTGCGTTCTGCAATGCTGTTACGGCACCGATTGCCATTTCATCATTGTTTGCGATTACAAGCTCAACCATGTTGTTGTTTGCTTCACTGTACTGTGACAGGATCGTCTGCATATAATTGTTAGCTGCCGCTGCGGACCATGCGCCATCCTGGTCAACCAGGTACAGGTTTGAGTTGCTGCTGTCATAGAAAGAAAGTGCTGACTTACCGCCTGCTGTAAGGATTGCGTCTGCATCTTCCACGCCATACTGAGTACGAGCAATTGCTTCCGCATTACCTTCCTGGCCTTTGAACATTACATAGGAGATCTCCCCGTCGCCGTTTAAGTCAACCGTATCGAAATTCTCCATCAGGTAATTGCCGATCATTTCACCCTGCATATGGCCTGCCATTTCGTAATCGGTTCCTACGAATACACATTTGTCATAGCTGCTTACCACTTCTTCACTTACAGAACGGTTAAAGAAGATCACTGGGATATTCTGAGCGCTAGCCTGCTCGATAATGTTTTTAGCCGCATCATCAGAACCGCTGTCCACCAGGTTTACAACCAATAAGGAAGTCCCCTTGGCAATTGCCGTGGTAACCTGTTCCGTCTGTGTGGTCTGGCTGTTGTTACTGTCATAATCCTGATAAGGAATCCCTGCTGATTCAAGAGCGGAATCAAGAGCGGAACGAACGCTGGAAATGTAAGTATCCCCATACGTATAATAGAATACAGAAACATCACCTTCCACTGCCGTAGGCTGCTCTTCTTCCTGTTCGGGCTCTTCTGTCTCTGCCTGATCGGCTGCGTCGGCCTCATCCTGTGCTGCCGTTTCCGGCTCGCTTGCCGGTGCTGCTGCCTCATCTGCTTTGCCGCCGCAGGCTGCCAGAGACAATGCCATACAGGACGCCAGCACTAAAGCCAAAATTTTCTTCTTCATGTGTTTATCCTCCCTTTAGATAATATGATATTTGTCAGTTTGCATCACTGACAAATACATTATACTACGCCAATACAGCATTTTCTATAGAATTTTTTTTGTTTATTATTGATTTTTTTCATTTCTTTACAAAGTTTATTGATTTTTTACGACAATCTGCTGTGGACAGTGGTAATATTTCCCTTCCACAAGCTCGATCTCCGGCGGAATCTCCTGTTCCATCGCCTTACAGGCCGCAATGGTAAAGATTGCCCCGGCATAGCGCTCTTTATCGCTGGATACGGTTCCCAAAAGCTTTCCGTTTGCCACCGCCTCAAGACCCGGCGTTGTTCCGTCGATCCCTACCGCACAGATCCCGGATATCCCTGCCCGGTCCATAGCATCAATGGCGCCAAGCGCCATATCGTCATTATTGCACAAGATCAGCTCGATCTGTCCCGGGTACTTCTCAAGCCACTGCTCCATCAGCGCCGAAGCCTGGCTCCGTTCCCAGTTGGCGATCCCTCCCGTGATCTTTTCCACCGGAACGCCGCCGTCTTTTAAGGTCTTTACCGACCATTCCGTGCGGATCAAGGCGTCCTGATGGCTGCTTTCCCCCTCAAGGAGTACATAGCTTACCACCCCGTCCCCGTTTAGATCCAGGCTTTCCGGGTTTTCCCTGTACCTGTCCACCACGATCCCTCCCTGCAAGACTGCCGATTCCTTGGCCACCGCCTCTACATAATAAAGCTGGTCCCACCGATCCATATCCTCTTCCACCGGCTGCCTGTTAAAAAACACCACCGGTATCCCTGCTGCCATTGCCTTATCGATCATCACCGACGCGGCCGTCCTGTCCACCGGGTTGATGCACATCACGTCACAGCCTAACGAAATAAACCGCTCTACCTGATCATTTTGGGTGTTCTGGCTTCCTTTGGCGTCCTGGATATCCAGGTTCACCTTCACCCCGTTTTCCTGTTCATAGGCTTTGGCACATTTCTCCAGTTCCCCTCTGATGTTGTTGATAAAAGTGTCATCCCCCCGGTACAGGCTTACCCCGATGCGGATGGATTTTTTCTCTGTTTCATTTTCCGCTCTGCCGCAGCCGGTAAACATCATTACTGCGCACAGCAGCAGACTATTCAATAGGAAACAGAATTTTTTCATATTTTTCATTCCGCAGATCCTCCCGGCCGATATCATAACTTTCCAAATACCCCATCTCTTCCACCGGCCGGTTTTCGGCCAGTTCCACTGCCGTTTTCACACTTAAGTACCCGGCGCTGAAATCGTCTGTCACACAAAGTCCCTGTATGATCCCCTTATCAAGATAGTTTAATAAAGGAACGGTACTCCCCCGCCCGTAAAGCCCTTTCACTTTCTCTTTCGACTGCTCATCCTCCACAAGAAACTGCGCCGCCCTCAAAAGACTTTCCGGATTTGGTGCGATCAGCACCGCTTCTTCCAAAACCTGCGCCCAATCATTTTCACCGGCGCTTTCTATCAAAAAGACCGTCCACCCTTTTACGGAAAGCGTATCCCGTACTCCCTGCGCAAACAACATATCCACTTCATTCATTTTTTCTCCTTCTAACAGATATACCTTATCTTCCCCGGGATGTTCCTCCAAAATCCTCTCCCCCATCCTGCATCCCATGGCATGATAATCAAAAGTAAGGACCGCCATATTATTAAGTCCTTCCACTTTTTCTTTTTCCGTATTAATAAAGACCACCGGAACGGTGAGCAGGTTATCCTGCTGCATGCCGGCTGCCATCCCCGCATCCACCGGCGCTACGATGAGAGCCCGGCTTCCATCTTCCTGCTCCCGCAGCATCAGTTCTTTTTGCTGTGCGGCGCTCCCTTTTTCGTACAAAGTGATAAAGCTGATATCCCCGTTAAACTCCATGGCGGCCCTTTCCATCCCTTTGCGGAAATTCACGTAGTTTTCGTCGGAAACATCCCCGATGACCACTGAGATCGGATAGATCTTTGCCGTTTCCTCTTTAATGATCAGATCCGTGGATGAGACTAAAAACAAGATCACCAGCACAAGCCCGTATAAAATCCAGAGAAAATTTACCTTTTTTTCTTTGTTATGCAAAATGTCATGCACCTTCATGTTCCAAAAGCTCCTTATATGAAACAGCGGGCAACCGTATTTTTATGGCAGTTCCTTCATCCGGTTCCGAAAGGATCGTAAGCCCGTAACCTTCGCCAAAATAAAGCCTGATCCGTTCATTGACATTCTTTACCCCGATGCCGGACCCCTTTCCCGATGAGCTTTTCGTCTCCCCGGTAAGAAGCCCCTCCACCTGTTTTTCCGTCATACCAAGCCCGTTGTCCGCAATGGTAAAGCACAAGCCCCCATCTTTAAGTTCCGCCTTCACCAAAATTTCCCCGTCGCCATCCATAAACTCCATTCCATGGTAAATGGCATTTTCCACTAACGGCTGCAGCATCAGCTTTAAAGATACCAGGTTTAACACCTCGTCCGCCGCCTGGATCCGGTAAGTAAATTTATTTTTAAACCGCTTCTGCTGGATCGTCAGGTAGTTGCGCACATGTTCTAACTCATCTCCTACGGGGATGATGCTCTTTCCTTTGCTTAAACTGATACGGAAAAAACGCGCAAGGGCAGTTACGATCTTCACTGCCTCCTGTTTCTGCTCATTTTCGATCATCCACACGATAATATCAAGTGTATTGTACAAAAAGTGAGGGTTAATCTGAGACTGGAGCGTGTCAAATTCACTTTTCCTCTTTGACTCATGCTGCGCTACTATATCTTCCATCAGTACCTGGATCCGCCTTGCCATCTCCCCAATGGAACGCCCTAAGTGCTGGATCTCGTAGGAACCGCCGATATCAATATCCGTGTCAAGCTCCCCTGCCTCCAAGGCGTTTACCGACTTTTCCAATTCCTTTATGGGAGCCGTGATCTTAGACGAAATATAGGCGTTGATCACCGCAAGCAAAAACAGGAAGAATGCCACCACAAACACCATAAACAATTGGGTCTTCACCCCATTTAAAGTAAAGCCCTGCTCCGGCACCACCCCTATGATCTTCCACCCGGTGTACCCTACCGTTTTTGCAATGATATCCCGCTCTTTCCCCTGCCAGGTTTCCCTGTAGTTTCCATCCCGGTAAGTACTGGCCGCCTTTATATTTTCCTCCTCCAGCCCAACATCGATCAGCTGCATCTTAGGATGATAGATCAGCCCGCCGCCGCTGCTGATCAGGTATAAGTACCCCTGATCTCCCAATAAAATATTATCCAGCATATACTGCAGACTGGAGTAAGTCATGTCGATCAGCAAAACACCCTGTGCGGTGGAAGTGCCTTCCGTGATCTCCACCGCGCGGGAAAGCGTAATGACCCACCGGTACTGGTTTTCACTGTTGTCAAATATATTCTGTACATGCGGCATTGAAAAATGCAGGTTTTCCGGGTGCTCTAAGGTATCCTTAAACCATTCTTCCCTTGTCACGTCCAAATCGGGCTTAAGCCGGGCCGCCGGCACTGCCGTAAGCAGCTCCCCATCCTTAGACAATAATGCAATATTGGAGACGGCATCCTTGTTATTGTCATACAGAAGCGTCATTTCGCTGTTTACCGTCTCTTCCTTGGCAAGCAGATCCACATTCTTAATGATCCCATAATACAGCGAATCCGACAGTTTCATAACGGTGCGAAGATACGTATCCATGGAAAGGTTTACCTGATTGATCACTGTCTGGTTTTCTTTTCGTACCACAGCCGAAAGCTGCTCTTCCAGCCGCCCGTATATGGATACCCCTACCAGCAGGAGCATAACAAGGGCGCTTACCGTAAAATAGATAAAAATCGTGTTACGGATACTTACCCGCTGAAAAAAATCAGATTTTTTCTGTTTTGCCATACACCCTCCTGCCTCGGCTCATCATGCTCCCCTGAATTTCGTGGGCGATACCCCGAATTTCTTTTTAAAGACATAACTGAAATAATTCTGCTCCTGATACCCTACCTTCTGGGCGATCATATATGTTTTGTCATTGGTCTGGTTTAAAAGCTCCACAGCCCTGTTTAACCTCACGTCTGTCAGATATGCCACGCAGGTTTTCCCGGTCTCTTTCCTAAACATGGTGGAAAAGTACGCCGGGCTCATGGAAAGCTGCCTGCAGATCATGTCAACAGACAAATCCGGCTCCTGATAATGTTCCTGGATATATTTTTTCGCTTCCTCGATCACCTGTCTCGTGGTGTTGCTCCGGCGGCAGCTGATGGTCTCATTCATTAAACATGCTATCTGCGTAAGCCACCTGGTAAATTCCTCCCGGTCCTGTCCGCCGCCAAGCAGTTTCATGATCCCCCCGTCCGGGTCAAAAACCTGCCGAAGGTCCATTTCATACTGCTGGATCAGACGGGTAATGCAATTGACCAAAGAAAGCATGTAAACCTGATACTGGCTGGAATGTACCCGGGTATCATCCATCCTTGCCGCAAGCGTTTTCACCTCCTCCTCAATCTCCTTTGGCGTGCCGAACTTGATCTTGTTTTCCAGCTCCGTCTCGTCTTTTTGGTTTAACTGCAGTTTCCCCCGGCTTACCGGTTCCATATCGCCGATGAAAATTGTTTCCCCCGTTCCCGCAATGGCTTTGTAACCAAGGGCATCTACCGCCGACTGGTATGACTCGCATATCTTCTCAGGGCGGGAATTGCCATGCCCCACACCGATCGTTACCGTTACCCCCAAGATTCTTCGGGTCTCTTTACAAATATCCGTCAGGATACTGATAAACCCTGTCTTATTGTTCTCCTTGCCGCTAGCGGCAATGTCGATAGCGGCTATGACCCCGATCCCGTCATCGGAATCAAAGCTGGCAAAACGAAAATATCCCTTAAGATGATCCTCTAAAAGTCCCCGTACCGATATGGGAATCAGCTTCCGTTCTTTCTGAAACGGCAGAGATTGCGCTTCCATTCCCCGCTCTTCCCTTTCCACACTGATCACTGCCGCTACCAATTCATCGGCATCCAAAATGTCTATGCCATATTCGATAAGCTTTGGCCGGACCTCTTCCTCCGCCACATTTCCCTGCACCAGTTTATTTAAGAAAAGTTCCCTGATGATAGGAAGGCTCCTGCGGTACCGTTCCCGAAGCTGACTGATATCCCGCCGCTGTTCTATCTCCTCATCCAGGTTTTCCCGCACCCGGTTCAAAATCTTCGCAAGTTCCTCCCCGTTTACCGGCTTTAAGATATATTCCGTGACATTTAGTTTGATCGCCTTTTGGGCATATTCAAAATCGTCATAACCGGAAAAGATAAGGATCTTGATGGAAGGGTACTTTTCCCGTATCTTTGCCGTCAACGTCAGCCCGTCCATATACGGCATCCGGATATCCGTCATGACCACATCAGGCTCTAAGTGCTCTAATTTTTCCAGGGCATCCTCGCCGTTTTCCGCATCTCCAACCACGGTAAAGCCAAGCTTTTCCCAATCCATCTTGCGGATCATGGCCTTGCGGACTTCTTCCTCGTCGTCTACCAGCATGATACGATATAACCCCATTACTTACCCCTTCCCTATTCTTTCTGTATATTCTTACTCTATTTTTTCTACATTCTTTCTCTGCAGCAAATGCGCCGCTTCATTGCGGCGTCCCTGTAATTATTATAAATTGCATGTAAAAAAGTGTAAAGCCTTAACTGGACCGCAAAATGAAATGATGCACTCCGACCTTACCATAAATATTCAAAATACGCCCACTCCTATTCCCTGTGGTTTATTTTATAATCTAACCAAAGAAAGTTTATACATTCCGAAAAAAGGGGGAACCGACATGAACATATGCATATTAGAAGATAACAAGGCTACCGCCGAGAGCGTTTTCAAGATGGCTCTTAATTCCTGCCACAGGTTAGACATTCCTGCCCCTTCCATTTCCTGTTTCACCTCCCCGGAAAAATTCCTTATCTGGTTCCGGGAAAATACCGGCAGCAATATTGACGTATGTTTCCTGGACATTTATTTAAAAAACGACATCGACGGGCTTTTCATCGCAAAAATCATGAAAGCCAAAAACTATCACACCTTATTGGTCTTCATGACTTCCTATGACCATTATTATACACAGATGGTACAGCTTGAACCCTTCCGCTTCCTGCCAAAACCTTTTCAATATGAAGATTTCCACAAAATCTTCCTGGATGTCTATCAGCGGATCACCCTGGAAAATACCGAGAATAAATGTATGTACTTCTTCAAAAATAACGGCATCACCTATTCCGTAAATTTAAATGAAGTACTATATATCTCTTCCTATAAAAGGAAGATCTTCCTGTATACCTCAAGAGGAGATACTCCAAATTTTTACGGGAAACTGGACCAGGTAGAACGGGAAGTAAGAGAACTGACTGACAAATTTATGCGCATAAGCAAAAGTTATCTGGTGAATACAGATTTCGTTGAAAGCAACGGTAAAAACTCCATACAGATCCGGGGCGTTTCCTATAACATCAGCCCTAAATACAAAATACAAAAAAATGCAAAACAACACTAACCGGGAACAAATAATGACATAAAACACGAAAAAAATTACAACCCCCTTTTCAATACCTTTTATTCCTTTATAATCGAATTAAAAGTAATGAATGACTAGGAGGAATTACAATGGATTTATCTTATTTTGTCGTGACTTGTGAAGAAACAGATCTGTTTGACGGGAAGATCGTACGTGTCAACAAAAAGGCCAGGGATATTGACGAAGTCTGCCTGATTTTAAAAACTTACTTCAATCAATACCCTGCGGCACACTGGGAAATGTATCCGTGCCATGTTCAAATATAGCTCGGCGCAGGGCGTTGACGGCTTTTTCCAAAAGAAGAACGATGGCTCATAAAGAACAAGCTCATTGCCGCCAGGTCAAAAAATCAAACTGGCGGCTGCTTGTTTACCTAAGATACCGTTCCCCAAATACCCTGCTCGATTCCTTTTTCTATATTTTCCTGATCACGCATCAATAAGGTCATATATTCATGCCTCCATTCTCTGTTCTGAGCGGTCTCGGAAACTCTTTAAGCCCGAATTTCCGCTCTTTTTTCATGTTCTTCTTTTTTGCTTTCCTCCATATCCCGGAAAACATTTTTGTTAAATTTTCAAAAAAGTATTGACATATAAGCCAAAATGTGCGGCGCGTTTGATGACCATATACGCCAGTCACCAAACGCGCCCCTTGTAGTTAAGAAGCATCTGTGCCACACGCACAGCACTAAACTACAAGGAGGTGCACTTTATGATCAAGTACTGGCAGTCTATGCAGGATTACAAGTACTTTCTCACCGAATCCAAATCCCATTTCGATTCCTCTGAAAGGAACCGGCTCCATACGGAGCTTTGGGAACCCTGGCAGAAACTCCGCCTTTTCGATACCGATAAGGCCATGGAGTTCCTTCTGCCCTTTTACTCCAACACCGGCAGGCCTGCTATGAACCAGCCGCAAATATTAAGGTCTTTTATCCTCTTCTTTCTTCTATTTTCAGATGGTCTGACCAAACTCTCCCTTACCCTTTGGGTGGACAGACTCAAACATGACCGCGTTCTCGCCGCACTCATCGGCTGTGCCCCGGATTCCCTGCCGCCCCTCGGTTCTTATTTTGACTTCATGGACAGGCTCTGGAC
>OFGG01000125.1_pt1 | contig 68240 bp, 82 predicted proteins | sample 1521701 | NCBI WGS metagenome assembly OFGG01 (sample SAMEA3504081, study PRJEB24116) | mouse gut metagenome | biome: mouse gut; feature: mouse-associated habitat; material: faeces | place: Denmark | collected 2011
CGGTTTTTGGTTTCCATAGTGTGTATCATCCTTTCTGACTTCTATTTTACACAAAAATCTATCAGATGCTCACACATATATAATGTGAAATAAATACTCATATAAGAGTGAAATAAAACTATAAAGGTATATTTTTTTAAAACCACTAGGGGATATTTGTTGAGTTGACAGGGTAGAGCGCAGAGGTTAATTGGTACAGGGCGGTAAGACGGAGCGAAAGATTCATGTTTTCTATATATAAGTGGGAATTATTACATGCTTAGTCGCAATTCTTACACATGATATATTTTTGTGTATTCGTAAATAATATATTAAGAATATAAAGCTTGTTTTATATTGCGTCTAATGAAATACTCTTGTATTCTTGCATAATTAGTTGTATAATATATACAACTAATTATGCAAGGAGGATAAGATGAACATATTAGATAATTTGGAGAAACTGAATTTTACAAGATTGGAGGCACAATTATACATAGCTTTGCTGGGTGAAAAACCTATGTCAGCGTATCAGTTGGCAAAAAAAGTTAATATATCAAGACCCTCTATTTATAATGCACTGGATCATATGTTAGACAAGGGGATGGTAGAGGTAATTCCTAATGAAACATTATTGTATGTAGCGCAAGAACCGTCTGTTATTTTGGAAAAGATGCACTTTGAGATGCAAAACAATCTGCATAAGGCTAAAAAAGAACTGGAAATATATAAAGGATATAAATATGATGAAGTGTATTTAAACTTTCGTGGGTTTAATACGGCTATTTATAAAACAAAAGAAATTCTGAAAGAAGCAGAAGGCGACGTATATATAAATGTAGATTGTGATATATCATGTCTTAGTGATGAACTGAACTGTCTCGTACAAAAAGGTGTTAAGGTAGTTGTTTTTTCCTTTTATGAAATAGAAAATCGTATAGAAGGAGTCAGATATTTTTCGCATAAACGAAGCGTAAAAGATAGTCATATTCATACTAGATTAATGATTGCGGTTGACAATTGTATTGCTCTCGCTGCTAATGGAAACGGTTCGTTTGAAACATGGAGTGGTATTGTAAGCAACAATAAATTGTTTATTAGAATTATTACAGAACATATTCATAATGATATATATATGTTAAAAATTAGGGATAAGTATGGAAAAGAGGTATATGATGAATACCTATATCTAAATACTGATTTTGAAAAAAGAAATAGGGAGGAAGAAGTATGAAGGTGATGGTTTCCGGATTGGTAAACATAGAAACAACATTGAAAATTTATGGCTTTCCAATCCATTATTATCCTATAGATTATCCTTTTTATGGAATCCATTCAGATGTTGCGGGAGTGGCATATAATCTGACAAGGGCACTTTCAACGTTGGGAGATGATGTAGAACTTGTATCTTTTCTGGGAAAAGATGATGAGGGAGAGCGTATTCTAAAGAGGTTGCAGAGTGAAGGGATAGCGATTGATAATATTATGGCAGATCTGAATGAAACACCATCATCGGTGGTTTTGTATGACGGCAAAGGAAAGAGGCAGGTTTATTGCGACTTAAAGGATATACAAGAAAAAAATATATCTAATGAAGATGGTAATGTAATTAATTGTATGAAATCATGTGACCTTTTTATAGCTTGTAACATTAACTTTAATAGACCATTGATGAAAAAAGCAAAAGAATTGGATAAATTAATAGCTACAGATGTTCATGTAATAAGTGACATAGAGGATTCATTTAACAGTGAATTTATGAATTGTGCAGATATTTTATTTTTGAGCAATGAGCAGTTACCATGTAAACCAGAAAATTTTATTGATAAATTGAGAAGCAGGTACACTAATCAAATTATTGTGATAGGACTTGGTGAACAAGGGGCAATGTTATATGAACGCCGAGATGATAAAATATACAAATTTGAATCAGTAAAATGTAGTGCAGTTATAAATACTGTAGGAGCGGGCGATGCATTGTTTTCAGGTTTTTTACACTACTATCTCAAAGGGTATAATTCTGTTGAAGCATTAATGAGAGCAGAAATATTTGCGTCAATAAAAATAGGGTGTAATGGAGCGGCTAATGGTTTCTGTGATGAAAAGAAAATAGAAGAAGTATTGTTAAATGAAAAGTTTGCTATACATGAAATAGGATTGGAGTAAGAATAATGATTTGCGTTTCTAAATATAGTGCGTTTGCGCTTAATGCTTTAAAAGAAAAATATGTATACCGATTTAAAGCGGTTATGTGGTCTTTATCGATGTTGTTTAATATGTTGGTGCAATATTATCTTTGGAAAGCAGTTTATAGTGAAACTAATGGAAGCTTTATGGGTGTATCACAAGATAATTATTTGGCCTATATCAGCTTTGGCGTAGTGTTTTATAATATTACTTCTTGCATGGAAAATATGAATATGGCAGAAGATATCAAATCGGGAAACATAGCAATGAATTTAAGCAAACCCATAAATTATAAAATGATGGTATTTTTTAGACATGTTGGGGCAAAGCTTGGAGAAGTTATAGGATTGATACCATTAATTTTAGTCGCTTTTTTATTAACAAATAAAAATATAATTGTTGCTTCTAATATGAGTAATTTTTTATTATCTACGATATTGGCATTTTTATTAATGTTTACTTTTTCGTATATAGTTGGATTGGTAACCTTTTGGACAACTAATTATTGGGGCGTGCAGTTTTTTACAAATTCAATTATGGGGCTTTTTTCTGGGCAATTGGTTTCAATAGCTTTTTTTATTGAAATTGGTAAAGGGATTGAAAATATAAATAGCAGTTGGGGATTTTTTCAAGAACCTGTAGTAATAAACTTTTTTAATGTACTTGGTAAAATCGCATATTGCTTGCCATTTCAGTGCATGTATTATACACCGATGTCGATATTATCAGGGATTATAAAAGAACCGCAGGATATTGCAGTACATATAATTCTGCAGATTTTTTGGTTGATCGTGCTTAATGTTATTTCCTGCATAATGTGGAAAAAAGCACAAAACAAAATTGCTATATATGGAGGTTAAAAATGCGATACTTAAGATTGTATTCTCAATTTTTTACTTTGCAATTTAAATCGATAATAGAATATAGGACTGACTTTTTAATAGGATTATTCTCAGTAGTAATAGGTCAGATTAATACATTTATATTAACTGTAATGATATTTACACAAATGGACAATTTGGCTGGATATACAATTTATGAAATATTTCTTATGTATGGTTTTTTTGTTTTGGTAAAAGGCGTTGATCATTTTTATAACGACAATATTTGGAGTTTTGCATGGAATAAGATTAAAGATGGAAGGTTTACAGAAATTTTATTGCGTCCAATTAATCCTATTTTTTATATCATTATGGAACGGATTGAAATAAATGGATTGAGTGAAATTATCATAGGGTTGATTATTGTCTTGTATTCTATGTATCTTTTAAAAATTCATTTAAGTATAATAAATATATTTTTGTTAGTAATTATTCTATTATGCGGATTAGTAGTATTTTTCAGTATTAAGCTATTGTTTTCGGCGCCGGCATTCTGGACTATTTGTTGTGGGGAATTTATGACTGCGGGGGTAGAAATTAGTAATTCTGCTAAAAATCCGCTAACAGTTTATAAAAATCAAATTATCAAGAGTGTTTTGCTTTATATATTTCCTTTTCCAATAGCAGCATATTTCCCGGCAATATTTTGTCTAAATGAAACATCGGATTTTTTTGGATTAATGAATAGGGGTATAAGTGGGATTGAGATCGTTCTGTATTCTGCTTTAATGGCTGGAATATTATTGGTCTTATCAATAAGTGTTTGGTATAAGGGTTTACGGAAATTCGAGCCAACTGGAACTTGAAGTATCAAATATTAACTTTTGGCGTCTTGTGTAGTTTTTTAAATTTAATTATTGGTCTTGCTATGTTTTAAATATAATTTTGTGATTTGTGAATTACTAGGAGGAGATATGATTACAGTAGAGCATTTATCAAAAGAATTCAAATTAAATAAAAAGTATGAAGGGATAGGAGGAACTATAAAAACGTTCTTTTCTACAGAGCATACAATTAAAAAAGCAGTAGATGATTTGAGTTTTAGTGTAAAAAAGGGTGAGATGCTTGGATATATAGGCTTAAATGGAGCTGGAAAATCTACTACAATAAAAATCTTGGCAGGTTTAATGGTTCCTACATCTGGATATTGTAGAGTAAATGGAGTTATACCGTACGAAAACCGAAAAAAATACACTAAGAATATAGGCGTAGTTTTTGGGAATCGTTCACAATTGTGGTGGGATTTACCAGTTTCTGAATCTTTTTCTGTTTTACAAAAAATTTATGAAGTTCCGAAAAGAGAATTTGAAGATAGATTGGATTTTTTGGTTGATATATTAGATATAAAGGAATTCTATTTAACACCGGTTAGAAATTTGAGTTTGGGGCAGAAAATGAGAGCAGATTTGGCAGCCTCAATGTTACATAAACCTGCCGTGTTATTTCTTGATGAACCGACAATTGGATTGGATATTCTGATTAAAGAAAAAATAAGGTCTGCCATTAGGCAGATAAATAAAGAAACAAATACAACAATTGTTTTGACAACACATGATTTAGACGATATTGAAGAAATCTGTAATAAGATTATTGTTATTGACAAAGGAAAAAAAATATTTGATGGAAATTTGGAAGAGTTAAAAAATAAATATTCTGCTAGCAGAATTGTAAGTTTTGAATTTAATGATAAAAATATTATCTTGGATAAAGATATTTTAGGATCAGGAGTTCTTCGTGTTGAATCTGGAGAAAATGGAAGGATTAATGTTGAAATTCAGCGAGAGGAAATAGATTTTCCTCATTTTATACATAATATTGTGGGAAGATATGATGTTAAAGATTTTACAGTTGAAGAACCAAAGCTGGAAAAAGTAGTAAAGGAAATTTATGTGGAGGGTACGGAGTGAACGTAGCAAAAGATGATACTTTAAAAGAATTGCCGAAATATTGGAAAAAAATACATAAATGTGCAAGCAAGATAATGATGACTGAAAAAGAAAAATATATGTCAGCATATTTATATAATCAATATATGGTAAAGCATTGTATTTCGGACTATTCGTTTAATGAACTGCTAAATATGCACGATATGGTATTTATTGAATTTTATATTAATTTATATTTTAAGCTAGGGTATGAAAGCAAAAGACCAAGTCAAGTAATTGAAAAAGCAACAGATTCGAATTGGATGATGGAGAGGGATTACTGCTTTATTAATCTTCGTGCGTTAGGTAATGAGGTTGCTGAAACAGGGAATATTATCAATGCAATCAAAATTTTACCAATTTTAAGAGTTACAGGTATTCATTTAGCTCCTTTTTTTGAATGTAGTGAAGGTATTATATATTGCCAAAAATCATTTCATCGAATTAATCATGAGATTGTTAATAAACTATATCTTGATAATGGGGTGATGCCTGTTGAACAGATGAAATTTTTTATTGATTGTTGCCATTTATTAGATATGGCAGTGGGGTTTGATATTACACCACATACAAGTTATGACTCTGCTCTAAGATTAGAAAATCCCAGCTTATTTAGGTGGGTAAAATTATCAAAAAATAAAGAAAATTTGTATAGTGATATGAATATAGATGATCAATACACTAATGATTTTCAGAAAAAATGTCAAAATGAAATCCATGCTATCGTAGAAAAGCACAAAAAGGATAAAAGTATTGATAATTTAGATGCAGAAGAATTATTGTATGGTGAGGTAGATGCGACAATTGATGAAATAAATAGATGTATATTGGAGGAGGGTTTTTATACTGTACCACCACATACATGGAATGGTTTTGCTGTGCCAGGATTCAAAAAGTTTGCCTGTAATTCTCAGATGCCTATATGGGAATATCGAGACAAGTATGGACAAAACCAGGGGGAGCATGCTATATGGTTACATGCTAATTATTACATACATTTGGAAATGAAGGCTAATAAAATACCATGTATAGAAAATAATTCTATTAAGAATGAAAATTTTTTCGACTTTTTTAAAAAGTATTTGAGAGATATTATAGCAAACTATTTGTTTGATTATATAAGAATTGATTATGTCGATCACATTTTTGACAATATTTTAAATGAAGGTGAAAAAGAAATACCGTTAACCGAAATGCTTACTCCTAATGAGATTCTTGAAATAATAAATTATTTGAGAGACACTTGGCCGGGTCTGGGAATGCAAGCGGATCATTTAGGAAAAGATGTAACAATGTATGCGAAAGCAGGTTTCAACTTAATAACAAATTCCGATGTTTCTTTGGAATATAATTCTGTTAACTTGAGAAAAATTTTTGGAAATTTAATTAATGCGAAACAAGAATGTAAAAGTTGCCGAATGTTATGGGCAATAGATACTCATGATATGGCACATCCTCTTTTTCTGGGTAAAGAATTGGCATTACGGGAAGGGAAAATGGGTATTGTTGTAAGGTTCTTTCTTAGTAGATTTGCCAATATAGGACGAGAGCGACAGCCGAAATACGAGGTTATTGGAAACCAAGATTTGTCGTTTGGAATCCATAGAGCTAATAATAGACCTGAAAGTTTATCTTGGAAAAGTAATCAAGAAGTATTGGAAATATATCATGAAATTGAAACTCAGTATCTTTTAATGAGAGAGGATCTAAATGAAAGTAAGTTAGTTCAGTTTACTGTGACGAATAACGTGGCAAGTTTCTTAGTGTGTCATCCTAGTTTATTGAAGGGATGGATCGGGGTTGTGCCAGTGCCTATTGTTGGAAATAATAAGGAAATAGAGACTATTACGCTAGATAATATTTTTGCGTTCAAGGACAGGGGCATTCCCATTCTTAAAAGTATTATTTGCTATGAAATATCTGAATCGGATCATTTTAATAGAACATCTATTGAGCATTTATGTATATTAAATTTTTGCAATACTTCTAAGAAAATAGAGCTTACTTTTAGCAATAAAGGACTGATGTTGATAGAAGTTAATATGAAATATTACTAGGGAGGAAAAAATATGGAAAAATTAGAAATTTTTTTGTTGGAAGAAACTATGGGCGTAGTTCCCGAGTATTGGGGATTAAATCAATTTGCAAATTTTAATTATAGCAACGTAATGAAATCATTGTATTTATACGATTTTCCAAATGCATGGAAAGAAGGAGAGCTTAAAAAGAAAATTTGTACAATCGGAGCAAATGACTATTTTAATAAATGGACAAGTGAGGAATTCTTGGTAATTGAGGATTCAGGGTTAAATGGAATTTTTTCTTTAGCTAATGAGGAACTGGTTAAAGGTTCTATTGTAAATGGAAAAAGAACTGGAATACCGTTATTTGGTGGGAATCATCAACTTTTATTTTATAATAAAAAGCTTGTAAATCAGGTGCCAGAAACCATGCAAGACTTAATTGCTATTGCGGAATCAGTAAAAAAGAAAAAAAAGCTTGATTATGGATTTGTTTTTCCTACAGGAGCATGTTATTTTATATTACCGTTCCTATATGGTTACGGAGCTAATTTGTGGTCAAATAGTCAGATCCCAATATCAGAGGATTCTTTGTATAAAACAATATGCTTTTTGCGAGAATTAATATATGAAAGAAAGGTTGCACCTATTAAATGGGAACAGGCTGAAAGCATTGAATGTTTTACTAAGGGAAATGCAGCGTATTGCATTGGTGGTGATTGGAATATTAAGGAATTTGATATGGCGACTGATTCTAATTTAGGGATATGTAAAATTCCTAAATTAGAAAGAGAGTGTAGGTCAACTGCTAATGCAAGTTATCTTTTTGTATCAAAGTATATTAAAGAGGAGCTACATAAAAATATTAGAGAATTCTGCAAATTATTTTTAGGACAAGATATTCAGGCATCTATAATAAGAAATCTGTATAGGATGCCGGCGGCTCGCAATTTTAGTATCGACAAAAACAATTTTGATGAAAAACTTTTGAAAAGTTATGAAGTATATAAGCGGGCGTTTATTATGCCTCCTAAAAAGGAAGTTACACACATGTACCATGTTTTAGCTGATTTATTGGAGCCCAATGTCCTTATTAGAGATAATCCGGAAGAATTAACTAAAAAAGTGATATTACATTTAAATGATGTGGAGAGTTATTATAAAAATAATTTATTAAAAATGTAGGAGAGAATGAAAAATGAAAGTGGTAATCTTGGGCGGTACAGGTTTATTGTCATCAGCAATAACTGAAAAATGTTTAGAAGAGGGGTATAATGTTATACATTTTAACCGTGGTAAAACAAAATTAAAGTATGATGTGGAAACAATATATGGAAATCGATATGAAAAGAATGAATTAGCTAAGATTTTATCTGTTAAACCTGATGTGATTATTGATATGTTATGTTTTAATGAAGAAGATGCAAGGCTTTCAATTGAAATATTCAAAGGAAAAATTTCACAATATATATATTGCTCCACGTCTTGCGTATACAAACCTGTACTTAAAAAAAGCGTATTGTATGAAAAAAGTGAAACCAAGCCTATAACAAGTTATGGAATGGGAAAACTATCTGGTGAGGAATGTTTTTTTAGAGCAATGGAAGAGAAATTTTTTAATGTTACAGTTTTTAGACCAGGGCATGTTTTTGGAAAAGATTTTCTGGTAAGTAATTTAAGTTTTGGAGGGATGTATGTTCTGAATAGGATGTTGCATAATCAGGATATTATATTGACTGAAGGTGGCGAACGAGAATTTCAAGCATGTCATGCCGATAATATTGGTTTAGCATTTGCTAGAAGTTGTGGAAATGAAGCGACATATGGAGGAACATACAATATTGCAGGTGAAGAAGTTTTCACGTGGAATGAATTGTATGAAGTTGAAAAGCAATTTTTAAGTAGCAATAGTAGAATAGTGTATAAGGTCGCAGAAGAGATAATTGATATTGATAGGCAGAATTTGGATTTCTTAAATACATACACAAAATATAACTGGCATCAGTCAGTAGGAAAAATCAATAAGGAAATTAGTGGTTATAAGTATTTAGTGAATTTTGAAAAAGGATTACAAAAATTTATAAATGAAAATGAAGAAGCAATAAGAAATTGTCATATAGAAGATGACTTATATGCAAAAATACTAATGTAAGCGGAAAGAGGAGGTAACTATGTATTTATTTAACTCAACTGTTTTAGTAGAACCCACAAATATTTGTAACTTAAAATGTGTGATGTGCGAAGCAAGATGTACAGTTGAAGCAGGATTACATGAAGCAGAATATTTGATGCCAAATGATTTTGAAATGATATTGTCTAAACTAAAGGGTTATATTAGTAATGTTGTGTTTCAAGGGGACTGTGAACCAACTTTAAGTCCATATTTGGAAGACTTGGTTCGGATTGCTAAAAAGTATACTGAGCAGATTGCAATTGTAACAAATGGAATGGCTTTAACGCCGGAGCGTACAAGATCGCTTGTAGGCAGCGGCATCAATTGGTTTGCGATTTCAATTGATGATTATAGGGCGGAAGTATATAATAGCAAAAGAAAATACGCAGATTTTAATCGATTAATGACTAATTTGGATTATATAATAAAATTAAGAAATGAGAAGGAACATTCATTGTATATTGTTACTCATAAAATAGTTTTTCCAGAAAATACAACTGATGATTTAATCCATTATATTCGCTATTTTTATCAAGAAAAGGGAGTAAACAAGATTACATTTGCTCCATTAGTTTGTGAGGGTAATATAGAAGATGAGAACTGGCTAATTAAGAGAAATTTACTTGAAAATGAAATGATTTCTCAAAATGTACATATAAACTTAAAAGATTTTGCCAATTATCCATATATGGTAAATTATAAGTATTGTGGAACTAATTTATTTTTTATTAGTCATGAAGGTAATTTTGCTCCTTGCGGTTTACACACTAGAGATAAAAAGATATTTGGTAATCTAATTACTGAAAATTTGGAGGATATAGTAAAGAAAAGAGAATTTTTGGAATATCACGAATATTGGCATAATCGACAGTTTGATAAAAATGCGCCAAATATATGCGAAAATTGTTATTTGCTGCGGAGTCCGTATTTTAAATATTGTTTAGATGATAGCTTTGAATCTACAAACAGTATATATGAAAATAATAATTAAAGGTTATGATACTTTCATTAAAAATAAAACTGAACTTGTATTATTTCTTTATGTGTAGGTGTTGGAGATAGGTTATATTGACTTGAATTTTGAATAGAGATACTGACCAATCTTAGTTGTATCCACATTTTGATGTACCTGTTTTAGAACACATGTATATTTCAGAAAATCTAAAGAGGGTTCTTTCTTATGTTTGGCAGGAACGAAATACTTAAAGTGCAGAAAGAACCCTATAGAGTGGGATAGGCTTTTTATGAATTTTGAGCATAGAATACCTGTTATTTTGTATAGATTTTAATATATTATGTATGCCGTTCTTCTTTGATCGTTAAAGGCAAAAGTCCTTGTTTTTCTGCAAGATACGTAGATAAATTTGCCACAATCTCGCACAACTGAGCATAATTATCCTCTGTAGTGGCGATCGTAAACGAGTCGGAAGTAAAGCGCAGCATCCGGTATCCGAAATTTTCTGTCAAATGCTGTTTTGCAAAACGGTAAAGCAGGTTAGACACAAGACTGTTTAGTGGTCCGGATGCGGATAGCGTGAAAGTAACAGAGCATATCCCATTTTTCATAATCATATCCGGTTGGTAGGAAAAACAGGTTTCCCCTTTTTGATTTCTGGTAAATAGAGAGGCAGGGGAATCTGCAACATCTTTTAATTCGTATCCAATGCCCATCAGCGTATCAATCCCGGAAAGTATCTCAAATTCATTTCTTATTTTTGCATCATGCATCAAAGGATTATTTTCCAGCACCTCATACATTTTAGTATAATGAAGCATAGAAAAAATATGTGGAGGAAGGTGGTAACGGTTTTCCCTTGATACAAGCTCCTTTACCATACCAGCGAGCGGTTTTGTCCCACATTTCCCCTGGCTTTCGGCTAATACCTTATAGGAAGTTCTCAAAGAATAGACATTTTCATAAGGAAGATCCTGTTGTCTGAAGCAATAATACAGTCTGTATGGCTCCAGACAGACCTGGCGCCTGACTCTGCTTTTGGAAAAATAAGTGCGGAGTAGCGGCAAAATGAGCGGATTTCTTACGGGAACATAGTAAAATGAATTTGATGCGCAGAACAAAAACATATCTTCGCTGGTTTCGCCATCCGTAACCAATTCTACCCCCACAATAGGATTGTACAACAAAAATGCTTCAAACTGATGAAGTTCGCCTGGGCATCCGTCCAAAATACTAAAAGGATATCCTGTATTCTCCGTATCTTTTGCGGAAAAGGAGAGAGGGAGATACAGGTTTGAATCTTCTATTATTTCCTTTGAATGAGATTTCTCGTCGCTTTTAGCTGGCTTTGCGACTATGGATGTATGAAGCTGTAATATGTTGGTTTCTGAGATTACTGGTTTATCATTTAGTGCCTTTTCCGTGCCTTTTTTTTGTTCCGTATTCTGAAGCAGTCCTGACAGGCACTCTACAGATGGTTTATTGTCAGGTACAGTCGATTTCCGAGGTGCGGTATCTTCCTTTTTTGCAGGTGGAGGAGAAGAAGGCTTCGCAACAGAAGATGGATTAAGACACATATCTAAAATCCGTTGTATATCATTCTCTTTGGTATTCTTGAATTCATGCTGTAGCCTGGAAAGAAATTCTCGTATGGCCTGTATATTCTGCGGTAAAAGCTTTTCATGGTTGTTCTGGTCCAACGCCTCGGCAATGGCAGTCGGGTATTTTCCGAAATCCGTGTTTGGTTTCGCGGTATGCTCTATATAATTGTATGCGAGTTTTAGTAATGGCAGGGTTGCGACAATCTTTCCGGAAGGAAATTCGTTTAAAAGAAAAAGTGACTGGAAGATATTAGGGTTCAAGCCTTGCTTCTTTAAGGTCTGGAAGCTGTGGTAGTTTTTCAGGCTGTATGCCAAAAGTATTTCTTCCTCAGACGCAAATCTGTTCTTATACCGGGAAGAATAGGGGCATAAGCCGCAAATAAAGCCGCACTTGTAATTTGATACAATAGTAAAACAGGATACTTCCTCCATCAGCTCCGGAAGTGGTTCCTCTATGGATGACAATTCTGCGGCACACAGGAGGGAATGAAATTCTGCAGCAGATACAGTATTATTTTTTGTATTTTTAGTTGCGAGTGTGTATAATATATGACTGCGGTTATCTTCCTTGATATATCGGTAACAGGCAGGAAGGTATTCTTTTTTATGCATATAAGTCCTCCTTTATGATTAGCATATAGGTCTAGCGTAATTGAAATACCGGACCGCCGCAACAACCACAAATAACGAGAAAGTCGCAATAAAGCTGAATCGTAGCTTTTCAGAGGAAATATTTTCAATTCTGCATTTTGGGGGAAATAGCATTCAAAAACAAGACTTTTTGTATAAAGCGTTCTCATGCCGCAGATTGCAGGGAAAAAGAAAACAAGGTAAAATAAAAAAATCGCGTAGAATTTTGACACTTTCCGTATATGCACGCTAAAATGAAGAAAAACAGGGAAAGGAAAAATACCATGAGATATATTGATAACAGGATTGAAATACAATATCGGGAGTGCCAGATTTTGAGGGATGCCGCCAAAGCGGTGCTTGTTGAAAATGTTGACGGTGGAGAGCTGTTTTCTCAAAAGGAAAGATGGCTAAGGAGTATATCGGACATAGCTAAAAGTATGAAACTGAAAAAGAAAAGCGCAACAGTTTTAGTGCAAATGCTGTCTGACATGGATGAGGAGGATGTCAAGGCAGTTGCGGAATATACCGAGTCCATTGTAGCCAAGGGAAAAGGAATTGATATTATGCAGCCTTATATTACAGAAAACAGAAAAGTTATTCTGCCGGTCAATGTCCACACGCCGCCCGACAGTCTGTATCCCGATGATTACATTGAATAGGGAAGGGATGTGTTATGGGAATGGATTCAGAAATTAAAATTTTATATGGACTATCTCTGGAAACCAGCGAGAAGCTGAGGGAGCCTTTAGAACGGGAACTGGGTCAGAAGGGTAAAGATCTGCAGACTGTATGCCGGTACCGCAAGGAAGGTGTGTATCAGTATGCGAAAGAACAGGCGGATGACTTATTGCTGATTTTGGAGGAAAATCTTCAGGGTGGCAATCCGTATGAGAAAGAGGAGCTGATGCACCTTACGGATATAGGGGGAAACAGGATTATTTTTCTTTTGGATAGGACGCATTATGGGGATGACTATATCAAAATGCTGTATGCCTGCGGAATATATGATGCTTTGTTCTTGGATGAGGTAGATACCAGAAAAATTATGGTGCTGCTGAAAAAGAATAGGACAAACGCAGATGCCAGAAAGTACTATGGAATTGAAACTGCCCGCGACATGGAGAAAGCGAATAATGTGGTAAACACGGAATGCTTAAACTCATATTTGGAGTTTGTGGAAACCGGAATGCTTGCAGAGGACGTGGATCAGAAGTATCGTTTTGCGGTTTCCCGGCTAAGCGCAAAAGAAAACAGGGCGTTGGCGGCAAGTCTGCCAGGATCTGTAACCCGTATGCTGCAGGGGAATGAGCTGTATCAATATTATATCGGGAGTAAGAAAAAGAAGAGAGGAATACTTTGGATTGGAAGAAAGGAGAAACAGGACACGGAAGATTTAAAGCTGGATTCGTCTGAGGAGGTTGGGAGCATTCCTTTGGCGATTGTGAAAGAAAGGCAAGCCGCCATTTCTATTCAAAATGAGAAAGAAGTTCAGCAAACGAAAAATGCTTGCGATAGCCAGGATGATAAGGGTGAAGATATGCTGGAGGTTATGGACAGGTATCGGACATATTGTATGGAAGAAACTCCGGATTTACCATATTCAGATGAAGGAAATGCAACAGACCTATTGATGGCTATGGGTACATATTTAAAACAAATAGACGAATAAGTTTTGTAAAGCTAGGCACATATAAGAAAGAGATTTCGCATATGTGCTTTTTTGCGAAATCTTCGGAATTTATATCGCTGTATATTATAAAAAATTATTGACATTTGATCAACCAGATACTATGAAGTATCTGAATGGCTTGCCATTCAGATACTATAATATATTTATCCCAAGAAAAATAACATATGAAAGGAGACTTTATCATGGGAGTAATTAAAGATGTAATTAAAAAGGCAGATCAGACTCCGGGTATAACTGCAGAAATTAAGGAAACTTTGAATCTGTTGTACGAGTTATCAAAGCAAAAAGCTGACTTGTTTGAGGAAAAAATCGCAAAAGATTTGCGCAATGCAGGCACAACTGAAAACCCTACAGTTCCAATAACTGTAAAGCTGGGGAGTCATCAAGAGATTAGGGTAACTACTGCTAATACACCTGATGGAGATATTACGAAAGGTATCAGCGAAGCATTAAAAAGCGTACTGGCGGGTAGCAAGGATGGAATCATAGATGGTCTTACCTCTTTGATTAATACGGGATTAAAAGTAGTATTGGGTGCAGGTGAAGGTGAGGAACGGGAAGAGCATACATATTATATAGCAACAGAGGGTTTGGCAATTGTCAGGCTTGATTTGATATATTGGAGCAGGCATATCACAGCAGCAAGTATTACCAAATATGCCGAAAAAAGTGTTGTATGTACAGCGGTTAAGTCAAGTGTTGATGTTACAAAGATTGATTTTAATGCATTTCTTGCATCTTATCAGGCGCAGCTTATAAGATGCAAATTCAATGAAAGCCAGCTGGAGGACGAGTTGAAAAATGCAAAAAGGATTTACAATTTACTGACAGAAGGATCTGATGTCAAAGCGAATATAGACGTAAAGCCTTATAGCATCACCGATTTTGGCGTATTAAGTTCTGAGAAGAATGAAGTGAGCGGAATATGGCCTGCGAGAACTAAGTAATAACAGAAGAACTTGTACATAAAATCAATAGATTTAATGGACAAAAGTATTCATAAAGGAAATGTTGTATTAAAAAAAATGTATACATACCGTTTATGATGAAAGAGGATTGGATATCTAAATCAAGCAGTTGCAAATCCCCAAAATATTTCGTATAATTACCTCTGTTATTATTGCGAGGGGATAGCCAATGCGAGCTGTCCATGAGAGAAAAATTCCTGGGGACAGGTAGTTTGCGGGGAGTATTATACCCGCATTATTAAAAAATACTATATCTGCAGTCCATGAAAACCGGCAGGCAAATGAGCTTGCCGGTTTTTTATGTATAAAATATTTATTTTAAGGAGGAATAACCATGAAAAAGATTTTAAAGAAGATTGAAAACAAAGGTCAGTCCGCAAGGAACAAGATTCAGAACGTGATACAGGATCAGACAGGCGAGAATTATGTGGACGTTGGTGTGAAAATCCTAATTGCAGTCGTTATCGGTGCTCTTTTGCTTGCCGGACTGTATGCTCTTTTTGGAGATGTCGTTATGCCGACACTGGAGCAGCGTATCACAGAGATGTTCAATTACGCAGGCTGATGACACCTATGATCATCTGGGCAGTAAAGGGCAGCGTCCTGTTTGTACTGCTCATTATAACATCTTATCACGATATAAAAACCCGGCAGATACCGGATATTTATAGTATGATGTTAGCTTTGCTGGCAATATGCGTTCCACATTACGAGAATCTGTGGGGCGTTTTTTGTTGCCTTCCTTTTCTCATTGCGGCAATAAGCGTGGGAGGGATTGGCGGCGCAGACATTAAAATCATGGGTGCTGCAGGTATGGTGATTGGTCTTATCCCGGGAATATCCGCAATGATAATCGGGCTTTTGGGTATGATAGCGTTTCACCTCGGAAGAAGTCTGCTTCTGGGGAAGATGCAGTGGAAACAGTCATATCCACTAATTCCGTTTTTATCGGTAGGTATCATCAGCATGTATTTGCTGCAGATGCCTTGAAATTATAGAAAGTAAAGTGTTTTTACACGACAAGATTGGAGGAAACAATGAAATTATTTAAGAATCGAATGATATTGGGCATTACCTGCATTGTCATATCACTTATTATTTGCTTTGCGATTACGCCGCTTATCAATGTAGGACTGTCGAAGAAAACAACAGTGGTCCGGGTAAACCGTGAAATAAAAGCCGGTGAGCAGCTGACAAAGAATATGCTGACCGAAGTGGAAGTCGGGAATTATAACCTGCCTGCAAATGTGTACCACTCCATTGATGAAGTGAACGGAATGTATGCGACTGCGGATATGGTTATGGGGGATTATCTGTTCCCTGCAAAACTGTCGGAAGACGCAGGAAAAGAAAATACATACCTTTACCATCTTAACGGTGAGAAACAGGCGATATCCATTACAATTGACAAGTTTGCAAGGGGACTGTCCGGAAAGCTGAAAAGCGGTGACGTGGTTTCCGTAATAGCGCCGGATTATTTGGGAAGCCGCGAAACGGTCATTCCGCAGGAACTGCAGTATGTTGAGGTGATCGCAGTAACAGCAAAATCCGGATATGATGCCAATCTGGAAAACGGGGAGGATACGGAAGAAAAGGAGCTTCCCTCAACGGTAACGCTTTTGGTGCGGCCGGAGCAGGCAAAGATTCTGGCGCAGCTGGAGGCGGAGGGAGACATCCATCTGTCACTCGTATATAGGGGGACAACAGAAAACGCCGCCAAGTTTATTGCTGCCCAGGATACCATACTTGATGAGATAAAAGCTGCGGAAGAGGCAGAAAGCGAAGAGGGCAGTATGGAGGATGAGGAAGAAGCAGAACAGGAAAACAGTGATCCTGAAGAAATGAGTGAGGAGGAATAAGGAATGTTAAATATAAATCCGGCTTCCATCTTTCGCCAGGAAGAGGAAGCAACACTGCCGGATGGAAATGTAATAGCCGTATGGGGAAGTCCTTCATCCGGAAAAACAACTGTCAGCGTAAAACTTGCCCATTATCTTGCGAGCAGGAAGAAAAATGTGATTCTCCTGTTGTGCGATATGGTTTCCCCGCCACTGCCGTGTCTTTGCAATCCGTCTGAACTGGTGGAGGAACACTCGCTGGGGAATATCCTTGCAGCAACACATGTGACACAGGGAATTATAAAGGAAAACTGCGTTTTTCATAAAAAGTATAAATATCTGACGATGATCGGGATGAAGAAAGGGGAAAACGTGTTCACTTATGCGCCCTATACGCAGGTACAGGCAGAGGAATTAGTAAGGAACCTGAAGATGATGGCGGATTATGTCATCATTGACTGTGGAAGCTATATTGCGTATGACATTTTATCAGCTGTATCGCTGATTGAGGCAGATTATGTGCTGCGTTTAGTAACATGCAATTTAAAGTCCATCAGCTACCTGTCTTCACAGCTGCCGCTTTTAAAGGACAAGAAGTGGGATGCGGACAAGCAGATACGAATTGTTTCTGATGTAAGACCGAATGAAGCAGCAAACTACATGGAGCAGGTTTTCGGGAAAGTGGCATATACCATACCACACAGCGCAGAAGTGGAAACACAGGCGCTGGAAGGACGTTTGTTCTGCGACCTTACCCAAAAGGAAAGCCGGGATTTTAAAGCAGGAATTGATGCAATCGGGAAAGGGGTGCTTGGCCTATGAATCAGAGTGTTTCAGGAACACACGAACTGTTTTTCTCACCGGAGGACACAAAAGATTTCCAGTCAGTATTAAAGGATGTTCAGGAATACATATCAAGCAAATATTCCACGCTGATACTGGATGGGGGCAACGATGAGGTAAAGCAGCAGATAAAGCGATATATCAGCAAATATGTCATGGACTATCGGATTTTGGTAAAAGGAATGACGGAGGAGGAGCTGATCGATGCCATATATACAGAAATGGCAGAGTTTTCTTTCCTCACAAAATACATTTTCGGTACCGGAATAGAGGAGATTAACGTCAATTCGTGGCGTGACATTGAGGTGCAGTACTCTAATGGAACCTGTGAGAAGCTGAAAGAGCATTTTGAATCTCCGGAACACGCCATTAACGTGATAAGGAGGATGCTGCATATTTCCGGAATGGTGCTGGACAATGCAAGTCCCGCTGTTTTGGGGCATTTAAGCAAAAATATCCGTATCGCGGTTTTAAAGACACCACTGGTCGACGAAGACGTGGGCGTGGCGGTGTCCATACGTATTGTAAACCCGATGTCACTTACAAAAGATGACTTTGTAAAAGGCGGAACAGCGACGGAGGAGGAGCTTGATTTTCTTTCGGAGTGTCTCCGCTATGGAATCAGTGTATGTGTAGCCGGAGCGACAAGCTCCGGGAAAACAACAGTAACCGGATGGCTGCTCGGCACGATACCGGACAGTAAGCGTATTTTCACAATAGAAAACGGAAGCCGTGAGCTTGATCTTGTCAGGGAGCGCGATGGTGCAGTCTGCAACAGCGTTATTCATACAATTACCAGATCGTCGGAAAATGAAAAGCAGAACATCGATCAGGACCTGCTTTTGGATATGGCGCTGCGTTTTGATCCGGAAATTATCTGTGTTGGAGAGATGCGAAGCTATGAGGCATATACGGCGCAGGAAGCCGCCCGTACCGGTCATACTGTGCTTACTACAATCCACAGCAATAGCTGTGAGTCTACGTACCGCAGAATGTGTACGCTTTGTAAAAGAAAATATGACATTAAAGATGAAACGCTGATGTCCCTGGTGACGGAGGCGTTTCCCATTATTGTGTTCACAAAGCAGCTTGAGAACAAGAAGCGTAAAATCATGGAGATTATGGAATGTGAAATCCTGCCCGATGGAAACTATAACTTCCGGACGCTGTTTCACTATCATATCCGGGAAAACCGTATGGAAGGCACGAAATTTGTAATTAAGGGAAACCATGAAAAGGTAAACGGAATTTCTGAAGGGCTTAAAAGAAGGCTTTTGGAAAACGGAATGCCAAAGGAAACACTGGTGAAGATAACCGGGGAGGAGGGAAAGAAATGCTGACATTACAGCTGATCGCCTGTATAGGCATGATCATGGGATGCTTTTTTGTATGGAATATCCGGCTTGAAGACTTTACGGCGGACTTGTTCAGGGGAATACTTGGCAAGCCCCGAAATATACAGGATGCCATATTGGAAGAAACCAATTCAAAAAAGATGCCGCTGCTGAAACGCGAAATCCTTGAAGTGCAGGAAATTTTAAACGTGACCGGTAGAGAGAAGCAGTTTCCGCTGCTCTGCACGGCGGCACTTTTATTTTTTGCATTGGGAGCATCATCAGCTATACTGATGGGGAACTTTTTTCTTGTCCCGGTATTGGCGACGGGGTGTTTATTCCTGCCGTTCTGGTATATCAAGCTTACTGCGCACTCTTTCAAGAAAGATGTCGCCGCAGAGCTTGAAACGGCACTCTCCATCATCACCACATCTTACCTGAGAAACGAAGATATCCTGACAGCGGTTGAGGAAAGCGTATTTTACTTAAACCCGCCTGTGCAGACGGTATTTCAGGAGTTTGCATCGCGCATCCGCCTTGTAAATCCGGATATAGGGAGCGCACTGAATGAACTGAAGACAAAAATACACAATGACACCTTTGAGGAATGGTGCGATGCATTGCAGGAGTGCCAGACTGATAGGAGCTTAAAGACCATATTGACGCCGATTGTGGCCAAGTTGTCCGATATGCGTCTTGTAAACGCGGATCTGGAGTATATGGTTTATGAACCTCGCCGGGAGTTCATCACAATGGTAATTCTGGTAGTAGGAAACATACCGCTTCTTTATTTTTTAAATCAGGACTGGTATAACGCGTTGATGACAACCGTGATCGGGCAGGTGATGTTGAGCATTACGGCCGCAGTTATTTTCTTTTCGGCGGCAAAAGTGGTACAGCTGACAAAGCCAATTGAATATCGGAGATAGGAGGGAACGATGGTAATACTAATGATTTTATTTGGCGTTTTTTTCGCTGCCGGACTGTTCCTGATCCTTGCGGAGGTATTCCGGATTCCGACCATGCAGACAGTAAAGGTAATGTCGGCTGCGGGGCGGTCAGAAAAGAAAGCCGCGAAAACAGTGGATATGTGGATTATGGACGGCGCTGTGGTATTATCAAGATATCTGCCAATGAACCAGCATAAAAAGGCGCGGATGGCAGCAACATTAAAAGCGGCAGGCATGAATATATCGCCCGAGGTCTACGCTTCCTATGCAATGATAAAGACGGCGTTTGTCCTGTTAGGAATTGTCCCATGCCTGTACATATTCCCGCTGGCAGCTGTTATAGTGCTTATGTCGGCTGTCATGGTTTATTTCAATGAGATAGGAAAAGCGGACGAGAAACTTCGCGAGAAAAGGGAAGCCATAGAAGATGAGCTATCAAGATTTGCGTCCACCATCGAGCAGGAACTTAAAAATAGCAGGGACGTGTTATCCATCTTGGAAAATTACAAGAAGAATGCCGGACCGGAGTTTACGCAGGAACTGGACATTGTATGCGCGGATATGAGATCTTCTAGTTATGAGGCTGCACTGACACGTTTTGAGGCAAGGTTAAATTCGCCGCAGCTGTCTGATATTGTGCGTGGTCTGATAGGCGTATTAAGGGGAGACGACAGTGCGGTATATTTCCAGATGCTTGTGCATGACTTTAAGCAGATAGAGATACAGCGTCTGAAGACAAAAGCGCAGAAAATTCCGCCGAAAATACGAAAACACTCATTTGCAATGCTGATGTGCTTTATGATTACATATATTATTATCATAGGGTATGAGATTTTAAAGTCCATGAGCGGCATGATGTAGGAGGCGCGTATGAAGAAAGAAAGAAAACACCTTTTAAACAAGAAAGGAGAAGGTTATATAGATACCGTTGTCCTGGTTCTATGTGCAATGCTGGTGATTGCGCTTGCCGTACGCGTGTATCCGGTATATATTGTGAAACTTCAGCTTGATAATTTTGCGGACGAGCTGGTGAGGGAAGCAGAAATAGCAGGACGGGTAGGCTCAGAGACAAGCGACAGGGAAAGGGTCTTAAATGAAAAAACGGGGTTATACCCGTCTGTATCATGGTCTAAGACGGGGAATATCCAGCTGAACGAAGAGGTAACGGTAACACTCACATTAGAGAGAAATATCGGGCTGTTTGGCGGCTTCGGTTCATTTCCGGTCCAGCTGAAAGCAAGGGCAAGTGGGAAAAGTGAGGTGTACCATAAATGATGGGAAAATGTAAAAGGCTCGTTTTAGATAAGGAAGGAAATGGAATGCCGCTTGCTGTGGCAGTAACGCTTGCATTGTTGATGCTTGTTCTTGTCATCATGCAGTTCGCGAGACTCATGATTGTGTCTGCAGGCGTAAAAGATGCAATGCAGGAGGCAATTATATCTACCATTAACGACAATTATGCAGATGTATACCATGCGGTGCGCGAAGGATATGCCGCTGGATATCAGCCGACAGACGGTTCTTTCGAGGAGAGCCTGAACTACGGGGATATCTATGGAAGGCTGGACGGATTGCTCGGTCTTCAGGAAGATGGTGAATATCATTACAAAATATCATCTGACGGGGCAACAGAGTTCCGAATTACGGGTTTGCAGGTGTATATCCATAATGCAGGACTGGCATCTGGCGATACAAGCTCGTTTGAGGCAGAAACCACAGTGAGGCTTGAAGTGCCGGTTTCTTTTCTCCAGAAAGTACTTCCGGACATGAAGATTACCGTCAGGAGTAAAGCTGCATATACGCCAAAATTCTAGAAAAAAATTTGCTGAAAATTAGACATATTGAAAAGAGTATATTACAATGAAATCAGAAAACAAAACCAGGAGGGATTTTATGAAAAAGTGGAATGATAAGACAAAAAAAATTGCTTTAGCGGCAGCATTGATTGCAGTAGGGATTGGTGCGTTCTGCGGAATACGCTTGTGCCTGATAACAGACAAGCCGGTTGAAGTGGCAACTGAAACCCAGAAGGCGGATGAGGATAGTGTTAATGTAGTTGTAGATACAGAATATGAAGATGTGGAAGTACAGGAAACGGAGGAACTTACAGTCTCCACCGAACCGATTGATTCAAGAAAAACCGCCGATACGGATGACATTACACAGTCCATTCAGAATGATCCGGTGAAGACAGCGGAAAATAAACCCAGTGAAGCGCCGGCAGAGGCGGCAACGAAAGCAGAGCAGAACGGTTCCAGTGAAAAGCCGGAAAACAAGAAAATCCCTGCGGATAGAGAGAATCCTTCAGAGACACCATCTTCAGAATCCAGTAAAGAAGACGCGCCTACGACACCTAAAGATGGTGATATAAAGGATGGAAAAATTTATTTTGAAGGATTTGGATGGGTAGATTACAATGGCGGCGGCACATCTGGCATACAAGGAGATGATATCTACGAGAACGGAAACACAATAGGGATTATGGACTAAAACAGGGGGCGCCGCAGGGCGTCCTCTTTTGTAGAAAGCGAGGTTTTATATGAAAATCCGAAGAAAAGCGGCATGTTTGCTCATGTTGCTTTTGTTTTTGTCCTTTTGGGAGACAGAAACAGTGTTTGCCACAGGTGAGGGAAATATGGACGGAGGAGGTGGTGGATTTGGTGCAGGAACAAGCACCAATAAATGGGTAAATGGAGATGAAGGCGTAAGAGTTACGATAGTCAGGGCATCGGATGGAGCTGTTGTATCTGCATCAGTTGACCTGACGAACGTTAATCCCGGAAATGTTGTGAAGCATTTCACAAAAACATGCAAGATTGCTTATAAGAGTGGTGCGTCACTGACACCAGATACAGGTACGTATGGTTATATTAATCCGGGTCAGTCATTACCAAGAATTATTAGTACATCTTCCGGAGGCGGCAATATAGCACAGATAAAGAGGTATTTTACAGATGAACAGGTAATCCGCGGTATTGCCGGTTATTGCGGCTTTGATTTTGATACGTTAATAAGCGGTGAATATAAGCTACTGATTGAACCGCTTGCTTATGTGACTTTTCAAGGAACAAGGACGGCAATGACCGCAACGGAAGCTGCTATGTATGATCGGATGCTTGGCGGTTTAATGCATAGCAAAATGCCTTCATTGTCGCACAAGAACCTGCCGCTTGCAATCTTTCTGGAAACATCGGATCTGGGTTTTCCGGCTTGGACTGGTTCAAAGACGGAGCGCGTTTCCAATGAGAGCATCATTTCTTCGCTTGGAATAGGAATAGTGCGCTTTAATGAAATGGTTACGCCTCCGGAATTGGAGGCGGTAGATTACGAGTACAGGGTTAATACGGATGTAATTACGGCCGTAACCATCACCGGCGGGCAGTCAGACCCCGACCATCCGGTTAATGTGACGTTTCAAATCGATGGAAGGAGCTATACGGTGGAAAATGTCTATTATCCTGACGGGGCATCGCAGCTTGCCTGGGTAAGATGGAGGACGCCGTCTACTCCACAGACAATCACCATAACAGTCAGTGCCAGCGGGAGCGGTGCACCAGGACAGGGAAGTATCAAGGCAAGAATTGTTGACCTTGATGGGAACGATCCGCCCAATCCCACTGCCAACGACAGGAATAATGCATATTCATCGTCCAATGCGGAAATACCAGATAATCCTGAGAAAGATAGCGCGTATTGGAGTATATGGGTTCCATGGTGGCAGGAATACTGGGTATGGCACAGCGATTGGAAATGGCATTCCGGTTCGCATAGTGAAGCCTGCTCGGATGAATGCACGACAGATCATGGAAGCTGGGTGGACGAAGGTGAATGGATAGATGAAGGCTGGTGGGAGTTCGATTTGGAACATTACAGTGCTTCAATGAGCGCATCCGTGGAACTGTCGCCGGATGATAAAAATCCTACAGTTGCAGGATCTACGATCAAGAGCGGATACGGAGTCAATATTACGGTCAATACGACGACGACAACAAATCAGGCTACGGCAGTCACCGGGTCGCAGACGGCGGTTTCTTATTTCCCGGAGTTCTATTACAGGACTTATTGGCGGCTGCTTGAGAGAACAACCAGCGGAATGGAAGCAGAGTATCAGTTTAAAAGCAATGAGTATTCCACTTATGGGAGAAGGACGCATTTCTCTCCAATCTGGATGCCGGACGGAAGCTATACTGTATACACCTACGTTATGGATAGCTGGACGCCAGACGGGATGCTGTCAGCCAACCTGACAGATTCGGTACAGATTAGTGGGAACCTGTGGTCTGACTGGCATATTGCGCCAAAGAAATGATGGCGGAGGGCAGAAAGGTACAGGCGGTTCGAGTCCGCCATGCCCTTTTCGTGTTGCCATGCACGATATACATTATAATAAGGTAGAAAAGGAGTGAAAAAATTTATGGCAAAAAAAGATTTGATGAAAGGAACCGTGAAGTGGTTTGATGTGAGAAAGGGATATGGGTTTATTTCTGATGAAGATGGTGTAGATTGCTTTGTCCATTTCTCAAACATCAACATGGAAGGTTTCAAGAGGCTCAAAGCAGGGCAGACCGTTTCCTTTGTTCAGGACGAAGACGAACAAGGACGTACGGTTGCAAAAGAAGTTACCATTATTACGGAAGGAGAAGAGGAGTAATGAAGAAAAGAACAAAGATTGCAATAGTGGCACTGGCTGTAGGTGTGATCGGAACTATTACCTGTGTTGCTTTAAGAAAAAGGTTATAAAGCAAAGGCTCTCGGTTTTCAGGAACCGGGAGCCTTTTTTGTGGTGTTCCCCTTTGCATTATTATTACATGGCTAGTATAATTTGAAATAGATGTAGAATTATGTAGATTAAAAATGTATAATGGTAAAAAACGCCATTGGTTTGTGATAGGGGAATAAGTATGATAAACATAGCAATCTGCGATGACGAAAAAAAGGATATTGTGCATTTGAAATCCATACTTCAAGAGGTGATGGATAAATATTCCATGAGCTATGATATTCAGGAATATGAATCAGGCGAGAGTTTGATGCAGGCAGCATCGCTTTTCCATCTGATATTTCTGGATATTGTAATGAATGGAGAAAGTGGAATAGAGATCGGCAAGCATATCCACCGGAAAAACCGCTCTACAAAAATTATTTTCCAAACAAACTTTGGGAATTACTGTAAGGAGGCAATGAACCGTACGCACGCGTTCGCGTTTTTGGAAAAACCCTTAAAGGCTCCAGCTGTTGAGGAACAGATTAAGGAGTTTTTCGAGGACAGTGAGGGTATGCAGGATCTTTTAATGGATTTCCATAATGTTCGGTATAGCCTTGACGGGAAAGACGTGGTAAAATCTATCTTATCAATCCCTGTCAAAGAGATTGTGTATTTTGAATATATAAAAATGCAGAAAGAAATAAAAATTGTGACAAAATCAACGGAGTACATATATACCGAGGCAATGAACAAACTTGAAGAAAAAATGCGGCCTTTGGGCTTTGAAATGTGTTGCCGTGGAATACTGGTTAATCTGGAGAGAGTTATGCGGATTAAAATGTATGACATTCTACTGGATACTGGTGGAAAAGTTCCGCTGTCGCAAAGGAGAGTTAAAGAATTTAGGGAAAGGATAAATGAATATCTGCATGATTCATTTCATTAGGGTATGGATAGAATTATTTTATTGTTTTGCTCATTTATATCTTGTGTGATTCTTGTAAATTTATTGTTTCAGTTTTTTAATGATAGATATTTGAGAGCTTATAATAGTAAACTACTGTACATATTGTTACCAATAGTAAGTATTATTATTGTTACACCAATAAATATGTTTATGAGTCCTATACTTAATATGCTTGTAAATGTAATCTGGATTGGGTTTGCTAGCTACTTTTTTTATTACGAAGAAAAAGATAGAAGATTTATACAAATATTTGAGTCGGAAGCATTATTCATGGTTATAGGTGTAGCAGAGGCACTAGGAGTTTTCTTGATTGACGTAATTATGGAAATAATACAGATAACTCCACAAAGTACGGAGATTCAAAAAAGCATAGAAACTGCTTTTTCAAAGATTGTATTATTGTTTTTATACTATGTAGTTTTTAGCCGATTATGGAAAAAGAGTATCCTTCGTACAAAAACGCAATATATTCTCTACTTAATAATGTTTGTATATAGCGTTGTCAATGTTTTAATTATTGCAGTTATTTCTAATAGAGAAAACCCCTTAGTATTGATGGTTATTGTAGGATGTACCATCTTTGCTAATATGTATCTGCTGTATTTTATAAAGTTTTCAGATGAGCGAAATTATTATAAGATGCAGTTAGAGATGATGGAACAACAGGAGAAAATTCAATATGACAACTACGAGATACAAAGCGCGAAATACAAAGAGGCTATGAGTATTTTGCATGACGTTGATAAGCATATGAAAATGATCGAGGGGCTATATCAGGAAGATTTTAAAAGAGAGGCTTTAAATTATACAAATCAGATACGAAAAATGCTGCAGCCGCTGGTTCCCTTTATGTATACAGACAACCCGGTATTAAATTGTTTGTTGTCAGATAAAAAAAGAGTGGCAGACAGAAATGGAATCTCATTTAAAATAGAAACAAATGAAGTCGACATAAATTTTATGAAACCAATAGATATAACTACTTTATTTGGTAATTTGATTGATAATGCATTAGAAGCAACTAAAAAATGTAATGAAGAAAAATATATCGGTTTATACGTTAAAGAATATAATGAGATGATATCCATTAGAATAGAAAATAGCGTAGAAGATCCAGTAGCAGTTAAAAATGGAAAAATTTATAGCAGTAGCGCAAAAAGAAACGGTGTCGGATTATTAAATATACAGAGATGTATAGAAGATTATTTAGGTAGTATTATTTATCCTGAATTATTCACAGCTGTGCCGTGAAAGTGGCTGAAAGCCACATAGTTACTGTATTTAAGCTGCTTATTGCATTTCATCTAATAAGTGAATAGAAAAAGAGACCAAATATGTGGTAAAATTTAGGTGTCGAATCCAAATAAATACCGCAGAAAGGGTCTCTCTATGGATATTTTAAACACCTTCACACTGAAAAGCAATAGACAGATTAAAATAAATTTTGACGGAGGCGATTTATCCTCCGATGCAGGACTTCTCCTGATAAAAGAATTCGCTGCAAAGATCGGCTTCACCAAACTGATCAAAAAGAAATTTAAAACCAATGATACATCAGTCCGTTTCCACAAAGACGATGAAAACCTGATGCAGATGATTTATCAGATTATCTCAGCTTATTTCGAGGATGACTGTGCTGATGAACTGACCCTTGATCCTGTTTTCAATGCCATTCTTGAAAAGAACAGTCTGGCTTCACAGCCAACACTATCAAGATTTTTCAACCGTATGGATGAAGATACACTCCTGCAGTTTGATGACATTGATAAAAGCTTTAGGGATATCATCTATTCCATAAAGTGTCCGGAGCATATGCTTCTGGATCTGGACAGTACTTTATTTGGCACCTATGGCAATCAGGAGGGGGAAGGCTTCAACTTTCATTATCAGGCACACGGGTATCATCCTTTGCTTTGCTATGATGGTTTGAACGGAGATCTGCTGAAGGCAGAACTTCGTGATGGAACACTCCACTGCAGCAATGATGCAGATAAATTTATGGAACCCCTTTTTCAGGAATATCTGGAAAGAGGCATCAAAACATACCTTCGTGGTGACAGTGGATTCTCATCTCCCAAACTTTATAAAACCTGTGAGATGAATGGCTGTTCCTATGCCATCCGCTTAAAACAGAATTCTTTACTCGTGGCTCTTGCTTCGGATAAAGATGAAGCTTTATACAAAGCAACCAAAGAGGACCAGATCAGCTATGCTGTAACTTATGGTGAATTTCTGTATCAGGCCGGCTCCTGGGATTATCCAAGGCGCGTGGTTTTCAAGATTGAAAAACCATACGGTCAGCTGACGCATATGTACACCTTTATTGTTACAAACATGGATATGGAACCTTATCAGGTCATCCAGTTTTACTGTGGGCGTGGCAAGATGGAAAATTTCATAAAAGAGGGCAAAGGTGGATTTGACTTTGCTGCTGTCAGCAGTCATTCCAAAGCAGTAAATGCCAGCCGCATGAGACTTCATATGCTTGCCTGCAACTTATTCAATTGGTTCAGGCGACTGGCACTCCCTGCAAATATGCGAAAACAACAGGTGGATACCATTCGTTTAAAGCTGATAAAGATTGCTGCAAGAGCAGTCCGTTCAGCAAGATATATAACATTCAAACTATGCAGTAGCTGTCCTTATAAAAAGGAGTTCTATAGGACGCTGGAGAATATCCAGCAGCTGACTGTACAGTTGGAATAGCAACTATTAACGTACCTTGCCAGTTCAAAATAACTCAATCGGATTTCAAGGGGATAGTCTGCCCATTTTTGTGGATAAATCGATTGATTTCACGGGAACTGGTTCAAGGATTTGTAGTATCGAGCATTTTTATATGCTCATGAATAATTCAGGTTTATAAATATTCCAATCAGTTGCTTGTATGTGATATTGTTTTAAATAGAGTTGATGAATAGATGAAATAGGATGGATTAATTAGGTCTATCCTATTTTTATGTCCGTATTTATCTGTATTCATATATATTAGGTTGTACATCGGAACAAAAAGTTGTACATTTTGAAAAAACTATTGATTATTGCTATATTTTTGGTAAAATTTTACACAAAAAAATAAAGGAGAAGAATAAATGAAGAAAGTATCTAAAATTATTGCTACTATTATTAATAAAAATATTCAAAAGGAAATGAATAGTGCGTGCGCAATTTTTGGCTATCAGCCGGTTGTACCTGATTCCGCAAAAAAGTTTAAGAATAGAAAGAAAAAATAGTGGGTGAGAAATATAGAAATTTGATTGATAAAATTACATATGATTTAGTTATGGATAATTTAATAGCTTCCTCTGATGTGGACGCTTATAAGTTTGGTTTGGAAGTTACCATACTAAAGGCATTTCATTATGTTTCTTATATTGTATTAGCTCTATGTATGAAGAAATTTTTTGAATTTGTAATTATTTTTGCTGTTCTTTATGTTTTTCGGCGCAATACAGGTGGTTACCATGCCCAAACGAGGATTGGATGCTACCTGTTTTCCTGCGCCGTTATTTTTTTATCTCTTTTGGCAACAGAGATAAACTTCAGTTGGCAGGGTGCCACAGTAATTTCAATTCTTGACATAATTATATTGCTAATATTGTCGCCAGTAAAGAATAGCAATAGAAACTTGGATGCAGAAGAGATAGAATATTTTAGACATAGGCTTAGGTTATGGTCAGTATTTTTTTCTATGGTCTATATCGCAACACTCGGATTAAGGGCTGGATACCTTATTACATTGTATACAATTGGGGTGACTATGGATACACTTTTGACTATTTTGGGGAAATTGCAATCCATAAAGCAATCCTAAGCTTGCCAATATGTACGTCAGGACAAAAAGTTGTACGTTTGAAAAATGGTATTAACATATCATAAAAAGTTGACGAAGCACATTATAGTTATACTTATTATCTTTTTTGGGAGGTGAAAATTCAAGTGCGTCAGCAGACCCGAAGAGATATGGCATCAAATAATAAAAGGATGGAATTACAGTGCGAGTATCAGAGAATTCTATGGACATCTCCATAGAAGATGCATAGCTACTAAGGAATCCATAAACACCACAAATTGTTGAATTAAAAAAATGGAGGAAATTGTATGGCAATTACAAGTGTAACAGATTACTACAGCTCATATGCGAGTTATATGAATCAATCAGACAAGACTAGAGGGGAAAGCAAAACAGAGGAAAAAATTGAAAAAACAAGTGTCTTGGAACAGATGAAAGATAAATATTCTGATTTTGAGGTTACTGTTGGGACTTTTTCTCAAAGTCAAATTTCATCAAAAAATAAAGGATTTCAAGGCGTAATGATAAGTTCAGCTTATCTTGCTAAAGCGGAGAATGATGGAAAAACCGCAAAAGATTTAGACGATATGCTGAGTGGAGTGGAATCAGCATATAATTGGCTGAAAAATGCTTTCGCTAAGGATGGTTCGGAATTAGTTTCCTGCGGATATTACATTGATGACAAAGGTAATATGGGTTCATATTCTGTTATTAAGAAGAAAGGCAGTATGTTTGACGGTTTGCAGAAACAGTCTGACGACATGGATAAACGGATAAAAGAAAAGCGAGAGAAAAAGGCACAAGAGAAGAAAGATGCAGAGAAGGTAAAAGAGCAGAAGCAGGAAGAAAAGAAGAGTGAAACAGAAGATAATAAACAGAAGCTTGAAGGACAAAAGACTGGTAACCATGTGGATTATTCCATATAGTTATACACTTGAATTGGAGGGAGGTGAAAATGATGAGTAAGAAGATCGGAAAGAAAAATAGAGTTTCATCTGGTACATTTGTTGCTTATGCAACGAATGCATCATGCCTTTGCTATTGTGGCACAACTTGTACCAATTGCAATAGCAAGACTGCCACAGCTACAGGGACTTCCATTTACAACTATGTAACAACAAACAATAACTCAAATGGCTGGTCTTAATGTCATGCTGTAAGAGAGGGCTGCTATTGCGATAGCAGCCCTTTTGAAAAGGAGATTTTTATGAATACATATTTATTTAAGTTGTATGGTGAGTGTTATATTTATAGCGTGTTTACCAATGCAATAGTGAAAATTACAGAAAAGTTATATGAATACTTGGCGGGAAATATTAGTGATGAAAGTTTAACAGAGATAGATTGTTCGGGTCTTACGTATCTAAGAAGAGAGGGGATTATATCCGATAAAGACAATCAGTTTGTTATAAGCCATAGTGAAACGGACATATTAGAAGATATGTATAGAAATAACTTGAAAAGTATGATTTTACAGCTCACCCAAAACTGTAACCTTAGATGTAAATATTGTGTATATTCTGGAAGTTATACTAATAGAACACATAATAATAAAAGAATGAATTGGGATACGGCAAAGAGAGCATTAGATTTTTTATTAGAACATTCTTCTGCAAGTCCAAAGATTGCTATAGGGTTTTATGGTGGAGAACCTCTCTTGGAGTTTGAATTGATTCAAAAATGCGTAGCCTATGCAGAAACGATTTTTGTAGGAAAAGAGTTACACTTTAATATGACAACAAATGCAACTCTTTTGTCAGATGAAATGATTTATTTTTTTCAAGAACATGGTTTTAATATAACAATAAGCTTGGATGGACCTAAGGAAGTACAAGATAGCAATAGGGTACTTGCAGACAACGAAACAGGTTCATTCAATACAGTAATTGAGAAAATAAAAATGATAGATCGAGTTGCTCCGGATTTTTACAATAATGTAAGTTTTAATGCGGTTGTTGATTTACAGAATAATGTTTCGGACATAAACGACTTCTTTTTATCGTATGATATCATAAAAAATATATTTGTGAGCGGAAACTTTGTAAATCCAAATGGGAGGAAAGATAAAGCAAAGTTTGATAGAGAGTGTTACATTGCGTCAAAGTATGAAAATTTTAAGACATATCTATTTTATTGTACCGAAATTTTTTCGTCATACAAGCCAAAGTTAATGAATAATCTTATGGATAGTTTGAAAAAGGAATTATATGAACGTACAGTGATAATGCCTAAAGATGAGGTAAATATTGCTGCGAGTGGGCAATGCCTTCCAGGTCTACAAAGATTTTTCGTGAGTGTTGATGGCAACTTTTTCCCTTGCGAAAGGGTAAATGAAAATTCGTGTGAATACTGTATTGGCAACTTGGAAAAAGGTTTTGATATTGTCAGCGCAAAAAGAATGCTAAATGTTGCACATATAACTGAACAAGAGTGTGCAAGGTGTTGGAATATTAGGCTTTGCGGTCAGTGTGTGGCAATGGCAGAGGATAACGGAGAGATATCTAGGAGTATGCGTCTGAAAAAATGCGATGAAATGAAAAAGACATCCAGTGAACATATAAAGGACTATATTGTATTAAAAAAATACGGATGCAATTTTGAAAAGAGGGACATTTATGAAAACAAATAATATAGCAATCTTTCCATATAGCAACGAACTGTATTCGTTCTTGGGGTATATTCAGGTTACACAAGTAATGACTGTGCAATATATAATCTCTTTAAAAGGATATGGGATCATAGGGAAAGAAATATGGGTAGGAGACAAAAAGTGGACAGTACAAGAACAGCTTTCTGAGGAGCAGTATGCCAAAATTGATACGATCTGGATAACAAGCTTGGCTGCAAACTTGGCGACGAACATATTATTTGAATTTATTGAAACAGCAGCAGAAAGAAAGTTAGAGATTTTTATTACAGCTAATCTAAAGGATGAGGTCAAGGAAGAAATAAAAAAGATAAATCAGAAATACAGTAATCATGTGGATTTTCTTGATGATACAGTTTACGAAGATTGTAAATATGAAAATAATGTGATGGTTAATGTTCCTGTTATAACAGTATTTGGCGTTGGAGAGATGACACAAAAATCAGATATACAAATATATTTGAGAAATCATTTCGGTGATGATTTTAAGGTTTGTCAAGTAGGGACAAACAGAGACTGTAAGATGTTAGGAATGTATTCATTTCCAGCATTCATGTCAGAAAAGAGATATAGTGAGAAAGAAAAAATATGTAAGTTTAATCATTGGATAAAAGAGTTAGAGGATGAAAACAAACCGGATGTAATTATTTTAGGGATTCCCGGAGGAATTATGCCATTAAATGATAAACATACATTTGATTACGGTGTGTTAGCATATGAAATTTTTTCAGCTATAAAGCCAGATTATTCTATAATGACATTATATGCGGGAAAGTATACGGATAGATTCTATGAGGAAATGAAAGAGCTGTGTAAGTATAGGTATGATTTTGAGTTGGACAGTTTCTTTGTTTCAAAATATTCTCCAATGTCTAATTCGATGAAAGATGATATACTTAACTTTGTAGAAATATCTGGTGCAGTAAATGAAAAGAATAATTATTTAGTATATGATAGTAAAGCACTTGAAAATTCCGATATGTATGTTGATATATGTCATACATTGGAAGTGTATTCGGCATTTGAATCAATATAACGAGGTAAATTTATGAATAGAAAAGACGTTGAAACGCAACTAAAAGGTATTATAAAAGAAAAGATGAATATAGAATTGGAGCAACTCAAATTAGATTATATGACGAACAGTTTGTTAGATCCGGAAATAGGATTGGTGCCACGAGATTTGTTGGTTATATTTTTTGAAATGCAAATTTTATATGGGATAGAATTTGATGAAAAAGATGTTATCGAAAAGAGATTCGATTTCTTTTCAAATATTGTCGATAGTATATGTGAAAAAATTGGTGTAGAGAATATGGGATAGATAATATGAATATTGCGATTATTGATAGTGGCATAAGAAGCGAATTGCTAGAGAAACCAATGAATTATAACATGGAAATTACAGAAGATAAATCATGTAAAAATTTTTTATATAATTTTGGAGAACAACTGTTTCTTCATGGAACAAATTGTGCATTGATTATTGAGAAATATTGTCCAGAGGCAAATTTGACGGGTATCAAGATACTTGATAATGATGGAAAGGGGATACTTGATAAGTTGGAACCAGCACTTGAATGGTGTTTCCATAAAGGTATCACATTGATAAATTTAAGCCTCGGAACAACACACTTTCAAGATAAAAATGCAATTCGTCAGGTTGTTAATCATTATGTCAATAAAGGGATGATTTTTATAGCAGCGACAGCCAATAACGGTTATAAAACGTACCCTGCTTCTTTTTCTAGCGTAATTGGTGTTGCTTCAGGAGATGAGTTTGATATAAACACTAATTTGCTTTATCACAACGGAGTTGATTTAATAGCACCATCAGACCACGAGATAATGGTAAGAGAAAACCCAGTTACTCTTAAGAACAGTAATAGTTATGCAGCTCCATATGTTACTGCAAAAGTTTGTTGTTTAATGTCGGAAAATCAAAAATACGGGATATGTAATTTAAAAAATGAGTTATTTATGCGAAAAACAAGGCATTTTACAGCATACTATCCTGATTGGATAGAGAAAGCGTGGCTTCCATCGCAAAGTAGGATAAGTAATGCACCGTATTATTTTTTGGAAGTAACAGGACAATATCAGGACTGTATAGCACAGGCAGATACAATTGTTTTATCTAATCGGGATGAGTATGCAACATATGGAAATGTCGGAAAGCACATTGTTTATCTCGGCAAGGAACCTATAGAGTGCTTGGATACAAATAAATTTTTTTGGAGTAGGGAACAGAGAAAGGAACAAATTACAAAATGCGAAAAAAGAGTGGAAAACATTGATATTCCCTGTGTTGTGTGTAGATTTGAGAAAACACAAGATGAAATACTATTGTTAAGTATGATGAAAATGTATTTTGCTAGTGATGGTTATAACGCTTATACAACAAGCCATAAAGTAGAAAGTGTATTGTATGATTTGGAGTACATACCTAAAGAATTATGTGATGAGAACAATATTGAAACAGTATATAACTTTCTGTATTGGCAGACTCATTACGAGCAGTCGGATATTGTTATTTGGGCACTAGAATTAAATAGTTATTTTGGAAAAAAAAACAATATGGTGGATGTTTTAGTTGATTTTACATATGTCGAGGCGGGTGTGCAAGCGGAAATCTATTATGATGGAATAATAAAAAGAAAAATGATAATTAAAAGTATAGTACATGAGGAGATAAAAACAATATATAAATATATTTTAGCATTATTAAAGGAGGAAAATAGTGAGTAATAAAGAAGCTGTGCAGAAGTTGCTTGCGCTTTTAAAAGGTTATCAAAAAATAATCGCTATTATTATATTTTGCTTATTGCTGTCAACAGGATTAAGCTTGTGCATTCCCTTGTTGAGTAAGAGAATTATGGATGATGGATTTATTGGTGGGAATAAAGAATTACTGATAAAAATGGTTTTAGGTTCTTTTGTTATACATTTAGCAAATTCTACAATTGATATTATAAAGGAGAAAAAGAGGGTTGATATCTCATCAAAAATACAGTATTCCTTATCGGAAGAGTCTTTTTCGCATCTTATGAGAATGAAAATAAGTTATTTTAGTAATAAGAACTACGCTGAAATATTAAATAACATAAATGTAGACATAAATAACATGACTTCGATTGCAGATGAAGGAGTGTTCTTTGTTGTAACACAGGCGTTCAGCATGGTAGGCGGAGTGATAGGTCTTTTTATCTTGGATTACCGTATGACAATTTTAGTATTGCTTTTTATCCCAATTAAATATGTTGTTATGAAATATTTCGCTAAGCAGCGGAAGAAAGTTATGGACGAGTTTATATTCATCAATCAAAAATATTCAAGCTGGTTTGGAGATACTGTCGGGGGTGTAAAGGAAGTAAAACTTTTTGGAATATTTGCCAACAAACATAAAGAATTTGTTGAAAAACAAAATGAAGTAATCAGCAAGCAAAAGAAAATGAATATGCTTAGCCAGTGGAATAACATTACCGATACGGTATTAGTTTGCATGTTGACTACTTTGATATATATTATTGGTTCTAATTTGGTATTTAATCTGCAACTATCTGTTGGAAGTATTTTTGCGTTTATCACATACAGTACATATGTTACAGGTCCAATATCTGCAATTCTTAATATTGGATATTTGCTGTCAGGGATCATTCCTTCTACTAAAAGATATTATGAGTTTATGTATTTGGAGGAAGAAGATGAGAGTAAAGAAGCCAAGGTATTGTTACAGACTGGGGATATAGAATTTCAACATGTATCATTTGCATATGAAAAGAATAAGCCAGTTTTGAAGGATATAAATCTTAGATTTCCAAAGGGAAGCAAAACGGCGCTGATTGGAAAAAATGGTTCCGGTAAAAGTACAATCGTAGAGCTGTTATTGCGTATGTATGCGCCGATGAAAGGGCAGATATTGCTTGCAGGAGAGGATATATTTAGTACCTCATTAGAAGTTTACAGGGGAATAATTTCAGTGGTTAGCCAGGAAATATATCTTTTTAATGATACTATCCGCAATAATATATGCCTCTATAAACAAGTAGATGACAGTTTAATTTTAGATGTTTGCAGGGACAGTGGTTTGGCAGAGTTCGTTGCTGAGGTTACACTGGACTATGTAGTGGGGCAGAACGGAACCATGCTTTCAGGAGGACAGAAACAGAAAATTGCACTTGCGAGGGCGCTCTTGCATGAAAGGCCGATTGTGGTATTTGATGAAGCAACTTCCAGTACGGATAGTTACTCTGAACAGCAAATCAATTCATTGCTGCATACGAAGCTTAAGGATAAGACTGTAATTGTCATTACGCATAGGCAGGAGATATTAAACAAGGTGGACTTTATCGTGATGCTTGATGAAGGTCAGATTGTGGAGCAGGGCAGCTATGAACATATCAAAAAGTGTGGACGATATTTGGATATGGTGAATGTTGGTTCGTAAATATGGTATTTAATATCAAACAGTATTACTGTATTGTACGTCAGGATAAAAAGTTGTACGTTTATAAAATGCTATTAACAAATTGTGAAAAAAAGGCGAAAATATGCATATATAAATACATAATAGGAGGTACTGAAAAATGGTAAAAAAGAGGCTATTGTCAAGAGTGTTTGCAACGGTTATGGCGCTCGCTATGATATTTGCGCCTGCAAATGGGTTTACTGTTCAGGCGGCAGAAAATGATGCGTCTCAGATTGCAAGTAGGGACATATTTTCTGAGGAAAATCCTCAAGACGTAATATCCGAAGACGATATTAAGTATCAGGAACCTGTTCTGATTAATGAATTTGGTGCAGTTGAAGATACGCTGCCTTCCAGACTTACGGGAACTGTTCAGGTTGAGGCGGCAGAAATCCGAGATATTCCAATGACTTATGATAATTCCACAGTAATTGCAGGTACCGTAAGTGACTATTTGGACTCTGAAGGAGATGCATTGATCTATAACATTAATTTAGCAGAAGGCATTTATTTTCAGGCACAATTAACAACTCCTGCAAATGCGAATCTGGACTACGATTTGTATTTACTTGATGCAGACGGTAATATTTTGAAAGGTTCTGATTACTATACATATATAAATGGAACTGATGGAACCTTACAGGAGAGTATCGGATTTTTCCCGGAAGGAGATGAGGCTACATATTATATTTATGTGCTGGCATCTACGGGAGGAAGTATTAATCAGCCATTTACGTTGGACTACTCTTTAAGCATAGCATATGATAGGTTGGAGTCTAATGATTCGGTAAGAGAGGCAAAATCATTTACGTTTGATTCCAACGGTGCGGCTATTGACTATTGTACGTTGAGTTCTCCCATTGATAATGATTGGTTTGAGATTACAATTCCTGAAAGCAGAATTTATAACAGGCTGAATATTTCCGCAACTACCGCTTCATCTAACACCTGTTCAGTCGAAGTATATCAGAACATTGCATCTGAGGGGTATAAAATGCAAAAGGTGGGTAACGGCGGTTCTGTTGCCGTATCAACAGGAACCTATTATGTTAGAGTATCTAACGCTAAGTCAATGGATGAATATGATGATTTAGATATTCAGAATTATACGCTCACGATTACCCCGGTTCTTTCTGCAACGAACATTACCATAACTTCTTTAAGCGGAACAGAGGGTTCGAAGTATGTTACCTATTCAGGATACGGTAATCATTTTAGGACTTCAACAGGTACAGTAACAGTCTCCGGATATGCAACAATCAAAGATCCTGAAACTAATACCACATATTATGCAGCAAATACTCCTGTAACTATAATGTATTATAATCCATTCTGGGAGGAAAATAATACTCCAAATTATGCTTATGTGTATGCATACGGCACAACAGATTCGACAGGGAAATATACTATTAAAGTATCGCTTCCAAATCCTACTTCAAGCTGTAGTGCCGATACAGGTGTATCTTATCATTATTTTGATGTATGCGCGATTTATGCCTTGGCAAGTGATAATACAAGCGTAAATACCTATGAAGTGATATTCCACTACTCGTATAGTGTTTATCACGGATAATGATGTTTTAAATATAATCAGGAGCAAGGATAACAACCTTGCTCCTGGCATTTCAAAGGGAGGTCATATAAAATGAATACGGATTACAGTGCATTTTACAGAGGATCAGCACCTGCAAAAACATATGGCGCCGGAGATACAGGCAGACAAACACAGGTGGAAAAGTATGAGTTTAATACTACTGATGAACATGGAAACAAAATAATGGATAAAATGTCCAGGGAAGAAACATTGCAGGCAATGAGTGACGTTCGTTCTCAATATAGTAGTGATGTAATCGTGGAGTTTTCGGGAGATGGAATGGCAGCGCTGGTAGACAGCAGAAAAAATTATAACGGTGAGTATCTTGATAAAGTTATGAAAAGAAGCCCAGAACAGCGAACCGTTCCGGAAGACATGATTACACGGCTTGAAGGAATGTATCAGAAGGTTTCTGCCAATGATGAGATCAATACACATGTGAGCTGGCATGATACCTTAAAGGAAAAAGCCCCTGACGTATGTGACGAGTTAGATGATTTGATGCAGCAGATTCTAGTTCGTGGAATCAATCGTAGTAGTAATGGTGAAAAATTAGGTTCAAAATTTGTAGAGCTGGTCAAGAAAGCAGAGAATGCTATTTCAACATATGATGCAAAAAAGAAAAATACGGTTGATGATAAAAATAATGCGGCCACAGTTGGGGAAACACAGTTATCGGAAAAAGCGCAGGCACTTTTGACAAAGTTAAGGGAAGGCTATGGAGATATGGATTTCTTTGTAGCGAATTTTAACGGTGGGGATAATGCGGTTGATATTATGTCTAAATCAGGCAAAGCCTATTCTGTCATACTTACCGTTGAAGAACTGGAAAAAATGGCATCTGATGAGAAGTACGAAAAAGAATATATGGATAGGGTACAGAATGCACGCAATATGGCGGAGCAAATCAACAAGGAATATGGATTTACGTCAGCTGGAGAAGCTACAAATAAGATTAAAGTTGGCAACATTGGCATTTCTATCAATGAGGATGGTACAATAACATTTCTCGCCGCGCTTGAAAAGTCTAGTCAGCGGGAAGAGACTACTGTGCAAGCGAACAACATAGAGGAATTGATTGGAAAAATCAAAGAATGGAATAAGGCAATTCAGAATTAGGAAATAAAGCTGGTAACGAAGTAAAATCTTTACAAGCATGAAGTTATATATTATAATATCCTCATGTTCATTAAATTTTTCAATGTTACCGGCATAGTCGGTATGATTTCTTTTAATTCCTGGAAACAGGTATAGTAACTAAATAACAGGATTGCAATTGCACTTGGGTTATAAGCTCAGGTGCTTTTTTTATGCGAAAAAATCGTGTATATGCAAAATTTTGAAGAAGGAGGGAATGTTTTATGCAATCAATAACCAAAGAACCAGACAGACCGGACGAAAGCACATTAAAAGAGATGTGCTTGATTGTCCAGGCTGCGGATGCGGAAGCAGACATGGGGCAGTATGCATTAGAGACGGGAAACATAGTCTTGTCAATGCCAGAGGAAGTATCAATGGAAGCCATGCGCTGCATCGGCACAATCATACCAGGTAAAAAGCCGGCACATGTCGCGCTTTGCCTGCAGGAGTTTGTTGCAGAAGCGCCAAAACTGTACGCTGATGGTCCTGAAAAAAAGGATTTAACGTATGGTTTCTTTGCAGCACGTCATGCAGATACGGTAATCTCGGAGTGTGCCGTTTATTTTCCGCACACGTCAACGGAAGAATATCTTCCGATCCGTATCCTTTCCGTCATAATGATCTTTGAAGACGGCAGGGAACTGGATTATTCGGACAAAATTTCATCTTACGTCATTGACTGTCTGGCAAAGGCCGCATGGTAACATCAATTTAGAAAAGGAGAAAAAAGAAATATGGCAACAATTAAGAGTTTTGAAGTAGACCGTTGGAGCGAAAAGGACGAAAAAGGCAGGGTGAAGCATATTGGAATGCTGAAAATGGGGGAAGTCTTTGAAATGCTCAAAGAACACCTGTTAAGCAAGGACATGCTGCCAGACGAGTATTTCCTGATAAGCAAGAACGACTGGAATGAGGACTGGGAGCTTCCGGATTACGATTATGCGATATGCATCCCGAATTTCGGTGGAAGCGAGGGAATATACCTCGACATTTCACTGGTATACGATGATGAGCAGAAGCAGAGGCGTCATATGCGCTTTGTGACAGGAAAAACACTTGAGGAAAGTGCGGATGCCTTCCTCAAGATGGCGCGGATTGCTGCAGAATGTTCGCTGATGCTGAACGGACACGGATCGCGTTACAGGAAGTCGGATGTGGACGTGTCGTTAAATCCGGCACAGACACTGTATCTGACGGATCTGTTGGAGAAAAAGTTTGTCAACAGCATGGATCCGAATGATCGGGATATGTTGTCAGGGCTTCTGAAACAGTTCGTCTGTGTCAGCTGTGTGCCGGTCATGGCAGTCTGCCGACAGGAAGATAATCTGTTTTCACTTTGGCTGCATGATATGCCTGATGTACGATTAGATGCGCTCATACTTGGAAGCTTTGTCCAAAAAGGAAAGCTGGAGGATTTGATGGAATCACTGCCCGTTGACGGCGGACAGCATTTGTGTCTGATCCGGGAAGAAAAAACGGGAGAATACAGCCTGCATACCTGTGATGCCGGAAAATTCTATCATTCCGTGCATGGGCAGGAAGGGCGCAGACTGTTCGGAACTAAGGAGGAGATTATCCATGAAGTCAAATCGCAGGGCGGGAAGTAAAAGAATAAATGAAAAAAAGACGCATTATATGCTGTTTTCCTGCAATGAATGGAAAGAGTACAGCAGTATGAGATTTCTGGGCGCGACAGACAATCCGGAGACTCTTTATGTAATGATCGGCTCATGCATCAGGGCGGATGACATGCTGTATGGATGCGATAATTCCAAAGAGTCATGGAAACACTTCCAGGAAGATTACCATCATAGCGAAATAAATCTGGACCTGCTGCAGTACGGATACGTGGAAACATATGAAGAGTCCCGCATATTAAGCAGGGAATTTGCAGGGGAATTTCCCAAGGCAGCATCTACATGGCGGGCACTGGGAGGAAAAGCAGGATGAATGACAATGATATTATGGCGCGGCTTATACTTGGAAATGTGGGAGATGAAACAGCACTGAGAAATATCTGTGAAGCGCATAATCAGTGCATAGACGAACTGGCACAGGAAGAAAAGGATCATATGTATGCCACAAACAATTTCTATTACAGTGCCGAGGAATTTAGCACCATCCATAGCGAGGAAACCGATGAGCTGTTCCATGAGCTGCTTGAAACGGGAACGCTTGTTGCTACAAAAGACGGATTTGTGTGGGTAAACTGCGTGTAAACACCAGCAGATGAAAATGGAGGAAAGCCTGCCGCATGTTAATCTGTCACAAGATCAGGAAAACAAATAACAGAATGGAGGAAAACACTATGAACAAAGTAATTTTGATGGGACGCCTCACACGGGATCCCGAAGTACGGTATTCTACAGGGGAGAATGCAATGGCTATCGCCAGATATACGCTTGCGGTAGACCGGAGGTTCCATCGCGAGGGTGAAGCGGAAGCAGATTTTATATCCTGCGTTGCTTTTGACAAACGGGCAGAGTTTGCGGAAAGGTATTTGCAAAAAGGAACAAAAATCGCAGTCAGCGGCAGGCTTACCACGGGGAAATACACCAACAAGGAGGGCCAGACTGTATATACAACCGATGTGATAATAGAAGAATGTGAGTTTGCGGAAAGCAAGAACGCAAGTGAGAGGAGCCGGCAGGCAGACAATAGCAGTCCGGCATCCGCAGCTTCCGGTGATGGTTTCATGAATATCCCTGACGGGATTGATGAGGAACTTCCGTTCAACTAGGGATCACACTTTGGACGGTTCTAATTCCCCAAATTTAAAGCAGGCTAAAAAACTAAATATGAAAATATGGAAAGCGTATCTTAATAAAGACGCTCTTTCTTATATTAATTTTATCTATGAAAAAAGGAGGTGGCAGCGTAAAAGCTGCCTGTTTTTGTATGAACAAACAGAGAATTTTTTTTGATCTGGACGGAGTGCTTGCGGTCTGGCAGGATGTGCCGCAGGAACACCTAACCCAGAAGGGGTATTTTTCCAGCATTCCCATACAGGAAAACGTCGTGGCAGCTTTCAGATTATTGGAACAGCTTCCCGATATTGAGCTGTATATTTTATCCTGCGTATTTCAGGACAGTCATTCTGAGTCGGATAAAAAAGCATGGGTAAAAGAGCATCTTCATCTGCCGGAGGAGAGGCAGATATACTGTCCCTGTGGGGGCAGAAAGGAGCACGCGCTGGAAAAGATTGGCGGAATACGCCCATCAGATGTGTTGATTGATGATTATACGGAAAATCTGCGGTACTGGGCCGGCATACCTATAAAATTTTACAATGGGATCAACGGAACGAAAGGGACATGGCAGGGCAACGGCGTATATTTTGTCATGCAGCCGGAAACCATAGCCAAGCAGATTTACGAGCTGGCGGTTATTCAGCCCTACAGCATTCTGCAAAGGATTGCCTGTTGGAATGCTGTATTTCCTGCTTATTGAAGGGCATTGCACAAAACTTTTGTTTTCTCTATGTAAATGCTTTTTTTTTTGATATAATAATAAATATGGCAGGCGACCTGTACAGGTCATTCATCATATATGGTAAATGAACTTTTGTGCAGGCAGAAAGGAGAGGATTTGCGATGTACCTGAAGCGGAAAGCATATGAAGAGCTGACGGCCTGGAAAAAACGTCCGGACCATTCCACGCTGGAAGTATCCGGTGCAAGGCAGGTAGGTAAAACCTATATTGTAAACCGATTTGCAGATGAACAGTATAGCCAAAAGATATACATAAATCTGCTGGATCTTTCCGGGGAACTTTTTTTGGTGCAGTACCAGGAATTGTGGCAGGAAATGAAATCAGGGAAAAGATACCAGAATCCAATATATGAACTGATTAAAAGGTATCAGCCTGATTTTGAGGATTCAGAGGACACAATTGTTATCATTGACGAAATTCAGGAATCGGCAGACATTTATAACCGCATCCGGGAATTCACGCGCACGCTGAAATGCGATTTCATCATTACAGGGAGTTATTTGGGAAGAATTTTGAAACAGGAGTTTAAGTATTCTTCCGGTGACTTGGATTACCTTGAAATCTGCACGCTTGGATTTGAAGAATTTCTGACAGCCCTTAACAGCATCGATCTGTATGAGAAGATGAGTCTGTGCGGAGAAAGTGATGCAGAAATCTATCAGGAGCTGCAGAAATTATATAATGATTACTGCATGATTGGCGGGTATCCGAGTGTTGTCCTGAAATATCTGAAAAATGCGCCCCTGCAGGACTGTCAGGCTGAACTGCTAAAAATCATCCGCCTTTTTACCAATGAGAGCAGGAGATACTTCGAGGACATACTGGACGCTGCTGTTTATGAAAACATCTTCTCTGGTGTTGCCCGCATTCTGGCCAAAGAGAAGAAAGGCTTTGACGCGGACAGCTTCAGCGAGGAACTGCAGGGCATTGTTGTGAAGGATTACTCCAGCAATATAACCAAGGCAACGATAAACAGGGCGATCGACTGGCTTTATAGTTCCGGGATCATAGGGTTTGCCGGCAAGCTGCCTGAATGCAACATTTTGGATTTTAAGGCAAAGGCAAGATGCTTTTTCTTAGACATCGGACTTGCAAACTATTTTCTGATAAAGGCAGGCGTCCCAAAAGCCACGGTATCCGGTATTATAAACGAAAATTTTGTTTACCTTGACTTGAGGCGCCGGATTGCACACCCGAGCGAAATCGCACTGGAAACCCCCGCTTTTGCAACCCTGGGTAACGGTGAGATTGACTTTTATGTAAAAGAACTGGCATCGGAAAGGACATATGCGGTTGAAGTTAAATCCGGAAAAAACAGCGGAAAGACTGCAGCAGAAGCTTTGGAAAAGAAGAAAGCCGACTACGTGCTGTATGCAAAAGGAAATACCTGCGGCGGAAAAGCTGATAACACAATCACTATTCCGATTTACGGAATCTCAAAGTTTAAGTTTTAAATAATATAATAAGGAAGGAAAGCTGCTTGTGACTATTGTGGTCAATGGGCAGTTTTTTATTTGGAGGCAAATATGGACGAAATAAGAACCAGCAGTAAAGAACTGGAAATGACAGATGCTATGGTGCGTCAACAGGATCTGATAGACAATGCGACTTATGATGTATGCTGCAGCTATCTTGGCATTCCGGATGAAGAAAGGGAAAAACTGTTCCCATGGGATATGCGAATTTTAGCAGAAGTCCGTGAAAGCATAACGGATGCCCTGATGCAGTTTGGAAAACCGGTATGCTATCCGTATATCGAAAGCGGAAAAGAAGGATCTCATTACTGCGACCAGGAGGACTGTCATTGTGAAAGGTGTGTAAGGGACAGCGAAAACGCACCTGACATAAAAGAGTGAATAAGTTATGGAAGATGCAGTACGGCTTGTCCTGGCAACGTAGGAAGTTCCGGAATACAGCTTTGCGGAATGCGATTTTTTACACGGAAGGCTGCGATAGTGCAATCGACTACACTTTATATGATGGGATTTACGAAGAAAAAGATGGCGGGCAGATGGATTACAATTCGGAAAGAACGAATTATGATAACCATGAAGATACAATTCCTGTCATTATTATGTTCGCACTGAGTATAAACAGGGAGAGCATTCCTTCGTATTATATTATATAAAGGTGATATGCATATTCTGGCTATGTTGCAGGGACTGTAAAAGTAAGCAGGAAATCAGGAATATTATAATATGAAAGGCGATACGGTTAACATTCCGTACCGCCTTTTTGTTTTTTAAAGGAGGAATTTTATGAGAAATGAAGCTCAGATTACAGGAATCTTTCATTGGAAGGAGGCAGTGCGGTATGGCGAATGTATGCTCTGACACAGTAGTTTTATTCCCGAAAGAGGATACTCCAGGGAATGCCGTATCCCGTTTGAAAGAAGATTTGTTAGGCTGTTACCCTTCAATGGGGATTCATGCCGACACACGGCTGGTTCTGTTGTTGGAACGGCTGAATATTCCTACGGACGGTATTTGCTTTCGGGGAGATGTTGTCTGCATGGACATTGAGGACACTTATATTTGCTTAGAGTTGGAGACGGCATGGAGTCCTCTTTATGATGCATACCAAAAGATTGCCGAGCATTATGGACTGGATTTCGTCCTTCGTGCAGAAGAACCAGGAGAGCGCATCTTTATCAATACTGATGTTTACGGCGTGTATTTGGATGTCAGGTACCGTGTCTTGCTGAAGCTGGATGCAGATGCAGGCGGCACGGTTTACGAAAAGATGCTGAGAGAAGAAACAGATATGGAAATTTATTTTTTCCAGGAGAGCGATATGTTGGAATGGTTTGCAAAGTACGGGATATCCGCAGGCAGCTATGATGAGCTGGAGCGCAGATTGGATACGGATTATGTGTGTGTCAATTTATATGATACAATCTGCGCTTGATACGAAGCAGGGATCTTATACTATTCTTTATTGATTAAAAGGAGTACTTATATGGAACTTATGACAAAAGAAATTGAAGAAAAGCTGGAACAGATAGGTTTATTCCCTGAAACCGAAGATATGTTTGAAGCGGAAGTAATCGTTAAATATTTCAATCCCTGTGGAGCCGGGACATGGCTTGTTGTAGGCGGTGAACGTTACGAAGATGACTGGGAGCTGTACGGATATGCCACCATAGGATATGAATGGGAATGGGGAAGCGTTATGCTGAGCGAACTGAAAGCTTACAGAAACCGTCTGTTAATTGGCATAGAACGCGATTTACATTGCGCGGGAAAATGTGTCAGGGAACTTGCCAAATGATCGGCAGGCTCTGTAAAAACTTGTTAGGAGGTATGGAAAAATGCTGATTTTACTTATCGGTAATAAACGGCTGAGTATGCCGCTGTCCCGAAAAATCCCGGGAGATTACATGAAAACAGGTCGGTATCAGGATATTGGATTTAACAACAAAATCATTTCAGGAAAGGAGTAATAACGAATCCCGGTAAACCGGGTTGACCTGTGAGGGTGTCAAACACAGAGAAGAAAAGGGCGGATCAACGGCGTGAAAGAGGTATGGTGGGAGCTGTTCTGCGAAAGCCGTATCGAAGTAGCATGGGAGGCCAGACGCCCTATCCACGAACGGAATTTGTTTCGTGGTGTTATGAAACAGAAATTAAAAGTATGCTGGATCTCGGCAGGAATATCATCCTTCATGGCAGGATACCTTGCAGGCAATGTTGACGAGTGGATTTATATTGATATTGCCGATCAGCACGAGGACAGTATGAGATTTATCCATGACTGCGAAAAAGCAATCGGAAAGGAGATTCAAATATTAAAATCAAGCCAGTATGCATGCGTGGAAGATTGCGTCAGGGCATTTGGCGGTTTCCGCAATCCCCGGAACGGGTTTGCGCCATGTACGAACTGGCTCAAAAAGAGAATCCGGAAGCAGTGGGAAGCAGAACATCATGGATGTGAGCTTATTTATGTGTGGGGCTTTGATTTAAAAGAAAGGAACAGGGCAGACCGGACTGCGACAGAAAATCCGCAGGCAGAGCACGAATTTCCTTTGATTGAGAAAAATTTATCAAAGAAAGATGTTCACGGGCTCTTTAAAAAGCTGTTTTCTTTTCCCAGACCCCTGATGTATGAAATGGGTTATCCAAATAATAACTGCGTGGGGTGTGTGAAAGGAGGTTTTGGTTACTGGAACAGGATAAGGAAAGACTTTCCGGAAGTCTTTCAGCAGAGGGCGGCACTGGAAAGAACGGTCGGCCACTCGATGCTGAAAGATTATAAGGGGCATCCGGTATATCTTGACGAACTGGAACCGGACAGAGGAAATATGGATACTGAAGTATTTCCGGAATGCAGCATCATGTGTTACCTGGTAACAGCCTCAGAAAAAGCCAAATCTGAATAAAGAGTAGAAGGGAGGCAATCATGGAAATCATTGAAAGGGCAGTCATGCCAAATGGAACAGAGATCCAGTTAGAGGATTGGAGCAGTCGCAATACGCCCGAATATCCTGATTTGTACGGACTGACTATTGGTGCATATCCAATTGCAAAGAACAACGGAAAAGGCAGATGGGTAGAAAGCGGCGAAAGGTTCCGCCTTACGATTTCCCACAATAACCACTCAGGTTATGCAAATGACGATGTAAAAGCAGATTTTTCGGCATTAAAAAATGGGAAGAAACGCCTGGAGGATCTGGCCGCACATTTCTGGAACGGAAAAAAGGATATGTATTATCTTGGCATGATTTCGCAGGAACCACATTAGCTATCAGGTGATAGATTGCAGTATGAATAAAAGGAGGATTTCTATGTCTATGGTTATTGCAGAACATGAAGCAGATATGCGTGAGATTGTATGCCGGTATTATCCGCATCCCCAATATCCGGGTGAGGGATATTATCAGATACAGACATCCGGCGGGGATTTTTTAGGAAATGTCGGCGTGGATGAGCCGGACTGTGAACTGGCTGCAATTAGGAATCAGGGCTACGGAGCAGTCCGGTTCATAGGACATAACAGTAAACAAATCAGATAAATTTTATAGAAACGCTCAAGGATTTTACCATCCCTGAGCGTTTTTTGAAAATTCAGGAGGTATATGTAATGAAACAATGCATAGCAGTCACAGAGATATTAAGAAGAATTGTTGTCGTTGACACAAAAGAAGCCGGTACAGACGGCCTGGAAAATGCAATCGAACGTGTAAAGGAAGCATACAAAGCGCAAGAGGTCGTTCTTGACGCAGGTGACTTAGTTCCAGATCCTGTAACCGGAGAGCCTGCCTGTTTTTGTGAAGCAGACTGGATTGATCCGGACGAGATTCAGGAAATGGATGCTGATTTCACGCTGTGAAAAGTGCTTTTGCGGAATTTAATAAAAGGAGGATAAAGATATAATGAATGAAATTAATATTTCCATCAATTGGGAGAGCGTAAAGGAAAAAATATTCCTGCGTTTATTGAATTACAAAAAGAACAAGGCGGATATGGAAGGGAAAGCATGTATTAAATTCCTGGACCTTGCAATCCTGTTTTATTGTGATTGTACAGAATGGGGCTGCAATGGCTTCTATGTAAGCAGGAAGCAGATTCTCATGTGGCACAGGGACATTAATGATATCTATCAGGCTGCACTGGAAAATACATACCGCAAGGACAATACACTTGTAACACCAATATTGAATTTTTTTCCGGAAGAATCGGTATATATAGCGCAGAACGGGATGGATGTCATGCTTATAGAGAAAGAAATGATAGTCCTTGCAAACCAATCGCTTTTTTTTGGCGCAGCGATGCTGTTAAATATACCTGTACTGAAAAAACTGGCAGACCAGCTTGACAGCAATCTATACCTGTTGCCCAGTTCCGTTCACGAAATTATCGCCGTACGTTCAGACCCAAACACAGATGTTTCCTATCTTACAGAAATGGTAAACAAGGCAAATAACTACGTTGTAGAGCCCGAGGATTACCTTTCTGACCATGTATATTATTTTGACCGGGAAAAGCGCGAAGTAACAATAGCGGTTCCCGCGTAGATATTCCACTAAGATATTATTTAGCCCGGCTTGCAGCCGTATTGGAGAAGGCAGAGTTATTCTGTCTTTTTTATGTTCTAAGAAAGGAGGGCATATATGTCTGATGCAATATGGATTGTGCTGGAGGATGGGCGGATCATGACGATACAAGGGGCGGAGCCGGACTTTTTTGCGGAAGGCTGTGACGCATCCATTGATTATACCCTGTTTGACCAGTTCTGTGAAGAAATTGATGGCGGCCAGATGGATTACTGTGCTGAAGAAAAGAAATACGGGCATATCAGGGATGTGGTTCCGGATATACTGGAATTTGCACTTGATCTGAACGGAGCCAGGACGCCTAACTATTATTTTATTTGAGAGGAGCATTTTATAGGATGGCTTATAAAGATATCATGAATTTAAATTACCTTGAACCAGAGGGAACATTCCGGTTCTGATGCAACTGCTGTGGCCAGTGCTGCAAAGAAAGAGGAGATATCCTGCTTACTGCTTATGACATTATGCGTCTGCAGAAATATCTTGATATTTCTTTTAAGGAGCTGCTCATTACATACTGCGAGATGTACGTGGGCAAAGATTCCGGACTTCCTATTGTCCGGTTAAGGACGGATGCAAGATGTCCTTTCCTGTTTCACAACAAATGTCTTGTGCAGGATGCTAAGCCTACAGTGTGCGCCCTTTTCCCATTAGGAAGAATATACGATGGGGAAAAAGTCCGGTATTTTATACAAGAAAACCACTGCGGGACAGGTGCAGAAGAACACAGCCTGCGTGAATGGCTGGAGCAGTCTGGTACCGATAATGAAAGCTGCTGTATCCTTTTGGGAGAACTGCTGAAAGAAGGAGTAGAGATTGTAAAACAGGTAAAGGAGCAAAGCAACGAACTGAAGGAATTAATCCTTAGTTTTATGGTTTCCCTTATGTACGATGACTATGACAGCAAAGGAAATCCCATATCCCGGATACAGGAGCGGATAGATATGATAAAGCAGCTTCCAGGGAAGTTAAACGAATTCCTTGAAATGAAAAAAATGGAACCTGCCGGAGAAAGGATGTGAGCAGATGCAGGGTGGAGGACCGTATGAGGTATCAGACTGCCCTAAGTGCGGAAGCCTCATGTGGAACGGACAATGTGAAAATATAGATTGCGAATACCACTGGTATCCGATGCAGGATGAGGAGGAAGAGGAATGAGGATTATAGCCGTTTTAGATGTAGATGAAGAGAAGCTGGCCCGGATAGGACACAGTTTTGAGGAAGAGATGGGATGGGCAGCTGAGTCCGGCATCACACTGACCAGCTATACGGATGCGGAGAAATGCAGTACATATGAATACGCCGCGTTTGCATGGAATAAGGAAAAGGAGGAATATGCACAGATTGGGCGGGCCGTTACGACAGAGCAATTATGCCGGAACCGGTTCAAAGAACGTGTGGAAAAAAGGCAGCTGACGCCATGCTATGATTCCGGGAATGTTATATATAAGAAACGCAGTATATCAGAGCTACATGGCGACTGGACAGGTCTGGAATAGTTGGAACATCATTCTATGCAGACAACTACGCACTATGGAAATAACGGAGCGGGATACCATGCCTGTTTCGTTATTTCCAGCCTCAATCTGAGGCATTGAGATTTGTTAATGAATAAATAAGAAAAAAGGGAAAGAAAGGAAGCTGCGCAAAAATGAAAGGAGGGGCATGAGAAAGGGATGCTCCATTCCCATAGTGCGTAGTTGACTACACTTTCCCTGATTTTTTCTATGAATGGCAAAGGAGGGTTTTATGGCTGAGACAGAGACTGTTGCGTTTTCTCCCTATTTAAGCACCAAATTTATCACTATCTTAAAGAAGTATTATTCTGAAAAGATACAGGAAGAACGGACGAAACAGCAGTACACCTATGTTTTTAATGCTTTATGCGACTATGCGAAGTGCGATTTTCTTGACATTACGCAGGAAACAATAAAAGCATACTTCAACGGAAAAAGCAGTGTAATGAAATCTACGGACTACAATCTGAGCGTTCTGCGTGCCGTAGCACGCTATATGGACGAAAATGCGGATATTTTGGAAATTCAGGAAGGATACCTTAACCTCTTTTCCGTAATTGATGTAATATTTCCGGATCTGCAGTTCCGTATGGAGGATCTGCCCGAACTGGACAGTATTGACAAAGTTCTGGCTTATTTTAAGTCCGAGGGCGATATGACAGGTTTTCTATCCTGTTCTATGGTGCTTCGATCAACGCTTACCACAAATGAGCTGGTTTCTTTAAGGCGGGATATGCTCCTGCAGGATGCGGACGGTAATTTCGGAATCCGCCTGAAAATGACGGAACACGCTTACCGCTTTGTAAAACTACCGGAAGATATTGTGGAACTGATTAACCGGTATTCCATGCAGCGTACCGACAGCCAGCCATATTTTTTCCTGAACAAAAAAGGAAAGGCAATAAGCGCGAGGGCACTGCAGAACCGGCTCCATGAAGCCTGCACAGCCTGCGGCGTGAGGCCGTTTACCTATAATGACCTGCGTATCTTGAGTCAGGCGCTGATGATTAAAGACGGCGCACCGCTCGAGAAGATAGCGGAACACATCAATGTGAAGAACATGAGCTGGTTCTTCCGTTATGACAGGGTGGTAGAAAGCCTGAAGGAATCACCGGTTGATTACACACACTTGAAAATCGTCTGGTAAAGACATAGGGCAACAATACTAAAACGCATTTTGGGAAATTAATTTGCAGGAAAGCTGCAGTAGATGGGTACTTTATTCCGCCGCGTTACAACATGCACATGGAAAATTTGATTGTTCAGAAAAATTTTGAGAAAAAGAAAAATTGAGATTGCAAAAAAATGCTAGGGAGGGATATACTTGATAAAAACAGAAGGTGTCCGCTTTATGAGATACAGTGGAACATGGTCATCCATTAAGCAGGAAAATATATGTGGTGTTACGTACTTTTTAATGGAGTCTGATTTATTTGGAGACATTATGTATCATATAATAATGAATGATTCTGGTGCGTTTGTAATGACCAGCGAGGATGGATTTAATCCGCTGTACGAAAAAATAGGTGATGCGGATAACGGTTATGGTTCATCATAATGCGATTTTAAAAATGAATGACTAATAGGAAAAAATTTAATAAGCAGTAATTATAAAGAAGTGTAAGGCAAGCAATAAATGAAGATATTGCTTGCCTTTATTAATGAAAACGGAGGATTCCATCATGGCAAGAAAGCATGATAAATTTTCGTATAACTATGGATGGAGGACGGCGCCGGAGCAGTGGAACTTTTACTGGAATAATAAATTAATACGGCTGGATCACAATACACGCTCAGGAGTTGCCCTTTTAATGTTATCAGGAAAAGAAACAGAAGCGGAGGCAATACTCAAAAGACTGTTGAGAAAACAGGAAAAAGAAGACAGTTATATCTGCATTGGATTTTTTGGTGTAAACAGCAATCAGTATTACTTCACACAAGCGCTGAAATGCAGCAGAAATGACATGCAGGGCAAATTATTTTCCTATAAAGAATGGAAACATTATATACAGTCTAAAGATTGTAATTTGCCAACGTACGAGGTTACAAGCGGATACTTTATACCCAACGGGAAAATGCCAGGTAAAAAAGAGGAAGTGAATAATAAAATTGATTTGAACAGACCTGTTATCATTCGTCTTATAAGAGCGGAACAAGATAAAGTATTTCAGTTTTAGGGATAAAAATGGGAATGTATCATAAAAACTGACTGGCGGGTATCAGGTCTAAACGTTTTGCCAGGAGATGTACATCAAGAGGCTGGCGGCGTGCTGTAAAAAAGCTGTGATATTTGTAAGGTTGATAAATATACATTAACAAGAGTTTCCTTCCTGTTGCGTAAGAATAGAGAAAACAAATTTTACGCACAGGGGGAGCTCATGAAAAAGAGAATGAAAAAGCGCAGCGAATGGATCATAAAGCCAGATAAGCACATAAAAAAGGAAAAAGACCGCGACATGGATCGTATATTACACACACGCAGATAGCCTTTATTTATATGGGAATCCTGAAAATATCTGTTCTGCAGCAAGCAGAAAGTATATAATTTATATGAATGTTCATGATATAGAATATCGAATATAAGTCCGCAATGAAAGTGGGTATCCTATAAAATGTTCCCACTGTTAATCAGGAATCTGTTATTTGCTGGAAATGTCTTGGAACAAAAGCGGCACTCTTGTGGAATAAAGACAATCTGAGTGTTATTGTGATACATTATTACTGTAAAAAAATAAATACAGACTCTGATGGCATTGACATGATATATATCGTGGTATATACTATAATATAAGGAGGTGCTTAAAGATGATGACAGCAAAAGTATTTGAAAATGGCAGAAGCCAGGCAGTTAGACTGCCGAAAGAATATCGTTTTAATGATGAGGAAGTGGCTATAAACAAAATCGGAGATATTGTCATATTAATGCCAAAAGAAAACAGATGGTCTGGATTTTTAAGCAGCTTGAATCTTTTTTCAGAGGATTTCATGAATGATGGGCGCGATAAGTCTGTGGAGCAGGAGCGTGAGGCTCTATGAAGTATATGTTAGATACAAACATCTGCATTTATGCTATTAAGCATAAACCAGATACTGTGATTAAAAAATTTCTTTCGCATGATCCGGAAGAACTGTGCATTTCAGCAATTACTTATGCAGAATTGATGCATGGTGTTGAGAAGAGCATGGCAGTAGAGAGAAACCGTATTGCAATGTCTCTGTTCCTTTCCCCGATCACAATTTTGCAATTTGACGAACGGGCTGCCGAAGAGTATGGGAGAATCAAGGCAGAACTTGAAAAGAAAGGAACACCGATTGGTCCGATGGACACATTGATAGCGAGCCACGCCAAGTCAAGAGGGCTTATTATTGTGACAAACAATACGAGAGAATTTAACCGTGTGGCTGGTTTAACAATAGAAGATTGGACGCAAGAGCAAAGATAACTTGTTTTAGCCTGAAAATTTTGCCTGGCATGAAAGTCAATTAAATATTTTAGGCAGGCAAAGAAAGCGTGGTCATGTGAAATTTATGAAAGAAATAACGAGTACAAAATGCAAAATCTATCGAGTCAATCCATCTTGCCCAAATTGCGGTGAAGAACATGCCTATTATGATATAATGTTATCAGAAGAAGAACAGAATACATTAGATAATTATTATGCAAATCATCAGGGAGAATCATCGTTGGTTTTGCTTTTGAAAGAGCCGCCATTAAGAATTGAAAAAAATTTTATGTGTCCCATATGTAAAATGGAGTTTTCTAAAAGTATGGGAATTTATAGAGAAAATGCCATTGACTATAAAAGTGATGATTATATTCCATAGGGACATCGACCATTATTTTAGAAGATATATTAAGTTCTTTACAATATTATTCCAAACGGCATGAACGCGCATTTTAGTTGAGATACCTTACGAGGAGGTTAAGTTATGGGGAATAACGCAAATAATTTTCAGTTTATGGATTTTATATACTTAAATACAAATTTTCTTGAATCGTTTACAGCTCAAAAATATAAGGGCTTTCCAAAAGAGTTGCAGGCAACGCATATACTTGAAAATTCAAATGAAAATATTGGTGAAAAGGCAAACAGTGAAGTTAATTTGAATGGAAAAGTTGGTGGCGGATTACTTGGTGTGGAGGGAACTGTTACGGATGTGATAGAGGGGAGTCAAAACAACCAAAATAATACCGAAACGGCTCAAAATGTAATAGTAAAAGTACAAAGGGATAATATGTATAGTAAGTTTCATGAATATATAGAGCAAAAGGGACTATTAACAGATACTTCAGACCCAGCGTTAAAAAAATATATTTCTCTGAGCGATATGTTTTATTATATAGATTTTGAAAGGATACAAAAATTATGCGATGAAACCTATCGAAACATTTATTCCCAATACGATAGCGAATCGGATAGATTTTCGAGCGAAAAATTTAGCGAGATAAGAAGCAAAATAGCCCTTTTAAAAGAACTTATTCCATATGATGCGCTGTTATGCAATAATAAATATATCGTCTTAATTGATAAAGATTGGCTTAAAATTCCAAAAGAACACTTAGGATATGTTTTGGGCGGAGAGATCACTGTAGTCGGAAAAGTTAGTAAATGTATACAGGCGAGTGACACAATGCCCACTATAATTGAAATACTAAACAAAATTCAGGAATTTACGATAAAAATGCTTAAGGATATAGGATTCGATGTTGCAGATAGAGTGTATATGATCTCACCAATTGCTATATATCATTAAACTGATCTGCGAAATTTCTGATTCGATCACGGGTTTCTTTTGCATGCGCTTGAAAGGTTTCATCCTTTTGCTGATTATTTTTCTTTACTTGTTTTACTTCTTCAATGCGCGATATTATCAAGTCCTTTAGATTTATAGCATTATTATTTTTTGGCATATTTATAGCTCCTTGCATATATATCTTAATTTATGCGCACCAGGAATCCTCGTGCTTGTTTACAGGTGATTTAAATATATTATTTCACTTTTATTTTTAAAATATACAGCAAGGAGTATTAGCACCCCAACTATGAAACAAATACACATTTATTTCATAGTTGGGGTACCTATTAGAACGCCTCATTCAAATAACAGATGGAGCAACTAAAAAGCTGTCACGAAATGAACAGTAACAACTTGTAGGTGTTGTGAGCGCCCATTCAGGAAATAATCTTGCGTGATACTCCTCTGGCAATTCTAAAATCCCACCATTGCTTTTGACTTTTTTCAGCAAGTTCTAATGTCTCGAATACAACACTGGTAAACACTCTTTAGAATTATAAATAAATTACACTTCTTTTTTGTATCTATAGTCTTCACACAATTTTTGGAAGCATGAATTTTGGGAATACAGCGTATCATAATTACCAACACCAACAACCTTGCCGTTTTGCATACAAATTATTTCATCATACCGCTGCAAAATTTCCTTATCAAGATTATGCGTAACATGAATAACCATTTGGTTACTATTTATAAGTACATCTTCTATTTGTTTTGCGTTAGCTGCATCCAATCCGGATGTAGGCTCATCTGCCAATATTATCTTAGACTGCTTGTATAGAGCACGTGCCATTGCCAAACGCTTCTTTTCTCCTCCTGATATATTATCTCCATTTTCATCAATCATATATTCAAGATTGTTTTCCTTTGCAGCTATAAAATCCTGTAACCCTACAATGTTAAACAATTTCCATATATCTATTTCTGGATTGTTTTTTTCAAAACATACATTGTACTTAATTGTATCGTTGAATAAAAATATATCCTGTTCTACAACGGTTATCATTTTGCGCCATTCAAAAAAAGAGAGATCTTTTAGATTTTTATCCTGGTTTATCATTATACTTCCCTGAATGTCTTTATATAATCCCAAAATTAATTTTATTAATGTTGTCTTGCCACTTCCACTGCTCCCAACAACCACATATTTTCTATTATTTTGAAAATCTATATTTATGTCTTCAAGAATAGACTCTTTTGTATCACCTAATTCGAAGCAGACATGATCAAATTTTATGCTTCTAAATGAATCTAATGCTAACCTTCTTTCGCCCATTTCTTCTGTTCCATTCATATATGTTTCAATATTATTGATGGCCGGCTTAACAGATTTCATTCCTATTATGATACTAGGAATCTGCATCAGAGGATACATGACAAAATTCATAATCTGCATAACCGCTAATACAGTGCCAATAGTAAAATAACCCTTATACGATAAATATCCAGCAAAAACCACATTGCATGCAAGAACCAAGAAACTCATAGAACTGCTCAGACATTCTATAAATGATTGGTAGCTTAGTTGGCTGCGATGTTTTTTTTCAAGGTTCATGTTTGAATCCTGAACCTTTTTTTTAATACTCTTTTCCAGTTCAAACATTTTAATAGTAGTTAAGCCGCTTATCAGTTCCTTGACATTATGCACATATTCTTTATTTGCGTTAAGATATTGTGCATTTACTGTCTGCGCACGCATCACAAAAACCTGTGGTATCAGAATACTAATTATACCGCTAAATAATACCACAAAAGTTAAAAGAGCATTCGTATAGAATAAGTATAATGCAGCTACAAAAAAAAGAATGATTTGATTTATAAGTACAAAAAAATTAGTGTAATAATTTTCAAAAACCTGAGATACATCCTTTTCCATTACAGCTAACTTCTCTGTCAATTCATGATTGCTTACATTCCTTTCATTCAAAAAAGATTCTATCAAGCAATTTTTAATATGAGCAATTGCATCCGTAGAAATTCTGAAAAGGTTTTTCTTATACAAAAAACCGAATAAATAGTTAAGCACTACATAAAAGATTACAATTAAAATAATTCTAGTAAAACCTACATCAAGATTTCCAACCGCAGTATCAACTATTAATTGAAGCATTATCCCTTGAAAAATTGATAATAATGCCACAATTATCCCAAGTAAAATAATATAGCTACTAAATAACCATTTCTTTTTAAAATATGTTAGCATATTTCCTCCTTATTATGTAAAAACCAAAAGATCAAGACGCCAATAAAAGCCATAATTTAATTTCAAACCATTTTCCTTCCTCTGAATAACAACGAAGCTTTCCATCCATACTTTTAATCAGATATTCAGATATATATATACCTAATCCTGATCCTTCCTTTTCCTTTGCATTTTGCCCTCTAAAATATTTTTGTGCTAAAAAGACTTCTTCTTCCTTTTTCACTCCTGATCCAAAATCCTTGATGCTGATGCACAAATATTCACCCTCAAAGTGTGACATGACTTCAATTTCTGTATCAGCATACTTATAACTGTTGGAAATAATGTTATCCATAATTTGATGAATCCGTACTTTGTCAATCATGACAAGACATTCTAAAATGGTAAAATCTTTTATCTTTCTTTTGAAATCTGCGTGATGGAGAGCTTTTTCTATTACATAACTTTCCGTTGCTACAGAATTAACCTCCAATCTGTCTAAATCATTTAGCATACTGGTATGCAGATTTGCAATCATTCCGCTAATCTGATTTGTTTTCTCCACGATTATCTGGAACTCCTGCCGTAGTTCATCCGAGTCAGTTGTCAGGCATTGATACTCAGCTACAGCCTGAATCGAAGCCACCGGATTTTTGATATCATGACTAATCGAAGCTATCATTTCTCTTCTCAATTTATCAGCTTCTTGTTCCCTTTTTTTTGCATAAATCAATTCTTCCCTCATAATATCAAAACTTTCCGAAAAAGCCCCAAAATAGCTGCTAGCTATTCTATTAACAGGAATATCTAAATTTCCATTTGCAATCTGTTGAGCAAACGTATTCATTTTTTGAACCGGCAAAAATACATGCTTCTTTAAATAGAAAACTACCAACAAGTCTTTCAACAAAAATATAGCCAGGAATAATAAGGCCCATACTCCAATTCTATTTCTTAACTCATTATCCTCATGGTTGATAAATATTATTTTTCCGCAAATTTCACCTTCTTTTATAATATCCACGCTATAATCTTTATGAATATAATTATATGTATAATCTGTTTTTAAATTTTGCCCAAAAGCCCCTATTTCCTTTCCCTCAGCGTCAAGTACAATATATTCAATTTCATATTCCTGCAAATTACTTATTGCATTATTTATGTCCGGCCAATAATTCTTTATTGTAAATATAACATCATTGGCTTCCGTATTTTTTATTTTATTTGATGTATCAGTAGAAAAAATAGATATCAGTGATACACAAGCAATCAGATATAAACTGACAGTAATAATTATAAAACGCTTCACTTATCTCTCCTCTAATAAACCAAATAGCTTATCGCTTCTTTATACTAATTTGTATCAGAAGTATTCTTCAGCTTAAACATATAGCCCTTTCCATACTCTGTAATAATATAAACAGGATTTGAAGGATTCTCTTCTATTTTTTCCCTGATTTTCCGGATATGAACATTCAGAGTTCCCTCGCCTACAAATGCTTCCTGCCATACCTCTTTAAAAAGTTCTTCCTTTTCAACCAGACGATTTTTATTATTTATTAGATAAAATAATAACTTCTTTTCCATTCTTTTCAACAAAACCGGCTGCCCTTTTTTCATAATCGTTTCTTCTTCTGTGTTTACCTGACATTCTCCGAAGAAGATGTTTTTTGTATCATCTTCAGATGAATATCTCCTCAATACCGCTTTTACTTTCGCCAAAAGTATCGGAAGAGAATATGGCTTGCATATAAAATCATCGCCGCCCACATTTAGTCCAAGTAAGATACTTTCTTCTTCTGTTTGACAACTAATAAATATAATCGGTACCTGTGATTCTTCGCGCATCTGCTTACATAGATTATACCCGCACCCATCTCCCAAATTAACATCTAACAAGATCAAATGCGCCGTATTCTCATTCAAAAATTCATAATACTCCTTTATACTGAATACCACTGCTGTATTGATACCTGAAAGGTTGAAATATTTACAGGTATTTTCCGCCAGTGGCACTTCGTCCTCAATGATTAAACAATCATATACCAAGATATCAGCTCCTTTCTGTAAGCAGATGAATCACATTATCCCACTTTGATTAGATTACAAGGAACTATTTTTCTAACTTTCCATGCTGAAAGAAATGCTGTCAGACTCCCAATTACTTCTATACATATGAAAAGCAAAATAATCCAAACTATTGGGAAAGAAAATTCAACTTTATAAACTCCCATTCCACGGAATAACCCTCCTATTACTGCATTTGAGCAAAAATACAGGAAAATACTTCCCAATACACTTCCGCCTGCAATATAAAGCATAAACGTCATTACAGCTTGCGATATGATTTGTTTCGTGGAATATCCAAGTGCTTTCATTATCCCAAAATCCGTCTTTTGTGTCAATAAAATAGAGTTTGTCACGAAAAATCCCATTATTATTATCAAAAGAATTATAATGATAATAATGAAAAACACTACACTGACCACACTGCTTATAATGGGCGAAAGCTGCGAATAAAAAATATTATCAAATTCTCCCACATAAGACAAACGTTCCGAATAAGTATTCATTATCTCAGCACAGTAATTTTCTGCATTAACACCTTCATTTAGATAAACATGTATTGACTGCCACTCTGCCACAGGATCTATTTGAAGCAAACCCTGCATTGTAAGGTATATATCCATACCACCAGTATAGGTTCCTTGCGTCAAACCAACAATCAAAAAAACACCTTCTTTTGAATTCTCCTGAAATACCTGAGATACTTCTATGGTATCACCGATTTCTTTTTCCAGTGCCCTTGCTAGATTTGCAGAGATTGCAACTTCATTCTCATGTATAGGATAACGCCCCTCATACAAAGAAGGGTTTTCCAAAAGCTCATAATCACTATATACACATAATGATGCATACATATCTTCTCCGCATAAAAGCTTTGAACTTCCCGGTTCAATCGCAAGCATAATGTTATCAGCATCTGCTTTTCTCAATTCTTCTGCTATTTCTTCTATTTCTTCTGGTTGGCTTACCTGTATATTTACAGAATAGACTTCAGCTCCCGTAATTTGCAATAGCCCATTTTTGTCATTTACCAGCCTTGCAAATAAAATGATAGCAAATCCTGCAACACTCATAATGACAGCTACAATAACACTTATCATGATGCTTTTTACTCTTTCATGATCCATCATCTTTAGGGTAATTGATAAATTAATCGGAAAAGGCATTTTTTCTATTGTAGTCCGACTTTTTTTATAACCTGACATATGAGTTCTTTCCTGAAACGCTTCTACTGGTCTCAGACATAAGATTCCCTTTGACAGAAATAGTGTTACAATACTTATCAACAGTAGAATAATCAAAATATTTTTTGCTGAAGTCAGTCCTAAATATACGTTACTCCATATAAATCCAATATCCGTTACTATATTACTTATGAGTGCTGGCATTATAAATTGTGAAATTACTACGCCAGTAATGGATCCGAGCAATCCCAGCAGCAAGAATTGTAATGCGTATGTCATTACTATCATCTTTCCACCATAACCAATTGCCTTTAATGTTCCAAGTTCCTTTATATCGTGATCTAATGTACTACGCATATGGAAGCCAATCACCACGAAACACACCGCAACTCCTAATAATGAAGCTATGTTTATGATAATAACATAAATATTTATATTATTGCTCCGACTACTCGCAGCATATTCAATATCTGAACTACTATAAAATGCCACTTCATTTGCTTTTGATGCGACAAACTCAGCAAACCTGTTTGTTAATTCTCCCACGCTACCATTTGTTTGCATCAAAACAATTGCAGCCTCAGAAGTTGGACCTGCTTTAGCTGCCATGTCATAAAACTGCTCTTGAGGCAAATCAAAAACAATGTTAGACCTACTACCAAAAAGCACATCTTCTGTAAATCCTGCAATAATAAAGAACTCCTTAAATTCTCCTGATGATACTAAAAGAGTATCCCCAAGTTGAAAGTCAAAAAAAGTCTTACAAACATAAGGAACATAGATACCGTTTTCCGGCATTTGATTCATCTGGCTGATTATTCTCAATGAAGAAAGCGTTTCTTCTCTATCTGCATTACGGAAAGCCCAACTACCATTAATTGCCTGTTTATCGCCATTCCTGATATCGGTATTTCTTAACAGTATTGCATCTGATATCTCTATACTTGAAATATCTTCGTATTCCTGCTGGAATGCGTTTATTTCAGACTGGTATTTTTCGCAAAAGTCAAACGGGAGAACTGCTGCAAAATCAGCACTGTTCGTTTCTATTATCTTTTCCTGATACAGCCGCTTGAACCCTTCTGTCATTTGGCATCCCGTATGTGTCAATAATATTGTAATCGTACTTAACAGGAAAAACGCAAAAGATGTTTTCATACTCTTTTTAATATTTGATTTCATTAACAGTACTATATTTTTCACCATATTCTTACCATCCCATTTCTTCAAGAAAATGAATAAGTCTATCCTTTCTTTCTTCTGATTCGCCCATATAAGTTCCTAACATGCATTCTCCGCTAATTCTTCCATCTTTAAGATAAAGAATACGATTTCCTCTAAGTGCCGACTTTAAATCATGAGTTACCATGATGATTGTCTGTCCCTTGCTATTAAATTTTGTCAAAAGATCTAAGACTGCTTTTCCGGATGTTGAATCAAGTGCCCCTGTAGGTTCATCAGCAAACACTACTTCAGGATTATTAATCAACGCTCTTACAATTCCGGCTCGCCCCATCTGCCCGCCTGATATTTGAGAGGGATATTTTTTCCATTCCTTATCAGTTAGACCAACTTCTTCAAATAATTTTTTCCCTCTTTCAATTATTTTTTTCTTGTTTTTTTCTGCAAGCAAACCACTTATCAATACATTATCCATTAGATTCATGCTATCAATAAGATGGATCTGTTGAAAAATATAACCACAATTAATTTTCCGAAAATGCGCCAGCTGCTTTTCAGAATATTTTGTGAAATTTGTGCCTTTAAAATATATCTCTCCCATACTAACCTTATCCATACCTGAAAGAAGATGAAGAAGTGTAGATTTGCCCGATCCAGATGGTCCCATAAAAACAGTAAAATCCATGCTGTAAATTTGAATATCCATATTTTTGATAATATGTTGCTGCAGTTCCCCATTTGAATAGCTTTTACACAATTTTTTTGTGTTGATTACGATTTCTTTTGCCTTTTCCATCATATAAACTCCCTATATTTTTACAAATTATTACATGTAAAAAGAAATTACATACGCCTGCAATATCTTTTCAAAAGCAGTCTCGAAAAGTTTTCTATTGCACTCCTTAGACCACTTACATCCACCAAAGCAAATCGGAGCATATTCACAAGATTTAATGCAAGCTGGGTCATCATTTAAAAACTGATACCATTTTTCATCCCTGATAACAATATCATCATTTGCCAAGATTGCAGAAGATTCCTGGTATAGAACACCTGGACATGCATAAACATTCAGCTTTTCATCTATTGTAAAGCCGTTCTGAATCTTTCCAACGCATAACCCACTATCAAAATCCTTATAAGTCTTTAACCCTTTTCTTGCAGCGTACACATATAGTTCTCCTAATGCTTCCAATGACAGGCTTTCTTCGTTTGAATGGCTACAACCTAAGACTTCATTCTGTGTGGAGAAAATTGGTGCAAATTTTGTTGCTGCAATGTATTTATTTATTCCATTATCACATAAAAAGTCCACAAATTGATACACGGACTCTAAGGTTTTCTGATCCAAGTTGATCCTCAATGTCAGTTCCTGTACATTATGCTGACTAAGTAATTTGATATTTTCCAAAATAACATCAAAACTACCCCGCCCATTTTTATACGGTTTCATTTTGTCGTGTGTTTCTCTCATTCCGTCCATTGTTACCTGAATGGAATCTATATTTTTGCAATAGAAATCAACATTCTCCTTATTAAATAAGGTTCCGTTGGTAATTAGCACCAAAATAACCCTTGTGTCTAAAGTCCTTAACTCTTTTATATATTTCTCTAATACAGAACTCTTTAACATAGGTTCTCCGCCAAACAAAAATATTGTTAAAGAATCAAGCTGCTTATCTTTTACAACTTTTTGTAGATAACGGAAAATCTCTGACCACTTATCTGGCATCAGGAACTGATTACATTCATTTAACTCCTTTCTTGCATCCTGATAACAGTATACACAATTTAAGTTACAGGATGGTGTTAATGAAAGAAAAATACTGAGCCTTTTGGAATCGTATCTAACATTGTTCATGTTATTAATCATTCTGCCTAGCTCAAAGTTATGCGATTCAGTAACTATACCGTTATTATATAACACTTCTAAGAAATCTTCTTTAATTTCTTTTGTTTCTCCTTTCAGAAAAGATTCCATTTCCTGATCTATTTCCATCAGTGCTTTGGATGACATGTTATAAACAAAGCTCCTGCCATCAACATTAAATATTTTATTATACTTTGATACTACCATATCTTTCCTCTCCTTAGTTAATAATCTAGCAAAAAGCTTAATTGAAATTTAGCTGTTGGCACTTCCTACAAAATGCCAACAGCTATTTCTTTTAGCGCCTCTATGCCGCATTCCCTTATCTTACTTTGAAAACGCAGTTGTTGAATACGCAGAAGTTAGGCTCGCCAAAAGACAAAACACCTTTTTCTAATACTCTGATCATACCTGTTTCCTCCTTCTTATGTATTTTTAATAATCATAGATAATAAATCTACAATTTATTAAATCAACTTCTATGCCAATGCTCAATTAGCATTGAACTCAAAATTTATCAGACCAGCGACACATTCTAAATCAAACATGCTGCCTGTGTTATTGGTAATCTTTTTCTTACTCATTACGCCGTACGTTGTATTTCCAACCTTGACTTTACCTAAAGTTGTATCAATTAAATAGTCATGATCGCTCACATTTCCGGTCAACTTGACATTTACAGTTCCAGCATTACATAGAACATCTACATCGCCTGTGATCTTACCATCTGCATTAATAGTTCCCATTCCCATGACAACGCTAACATCATCTGCTTCAAAATCTGTTATATTAATCGTTCCAACCGCTGCATCTATCTGCAATCTCTCGCAGACCACATTTGATGCATAGACATCTGCATTTCCATTCACCAGAATAAAATTTTCAAATTTCATGTCCGAAGGGATATAAAGATATACTTTATTGTCTCCCTTATTTGCAGAATGTCCGCTCTTCTGAGAACCTTCAACGTAAATCACGTTGTCTTTTACATAGCACTCATATTCATAACCGTTGCTATTCTGACCTTTCTCCACTTTAAAACCGATATGCTCTTTCTCCCAAACCTCTACATAGAGATCTCCGCCGCCAAAAACGATATCTGCGGACTGCACCGTATCTTTAATCTCTGTTGTCCCTCCATTTGACGCGTTTGCCGTCATAACCTCAGCCTCCGGTAACATCGTTAATCCTATGATAGCCATTACCATCATTAAAACTCCTAATAATTTCTTCATTATTTTCTCCTTTCAATTTGAATTGTTGTTTTTCATGTTCAAATAATAACATTTGAATCCTTAACTGTCTTTAAATGAACCTTAACAATTCTTAATCTTTATTTTGATAATATCTATAGAATAAAATTCTACATTGAAGGATTTATTTCCCTCCAAAAACGAAAATGTCGCTTGGACAGTGCATACATTCTTGTACACACTGTCCAAGCGACATTTTCGTTTTCATTATTGCTTCTCTCCATTCTTATCCTTTGTGTATTACCTTATTCAGATAAGCATGCATTAGTCACTGCTCTTTATGTGCCATCAGTTCTCCCGTAACTTAATAGCCAAAGCCGCCTTCCTCCGGTTCTGGTCTTTAATCGCCGCATAGTGCTTCTTTGTTGTTCCAACATCTGAATGCCCCAAGACATCCGCCACCAAATAAATGTCCCCTATTTCCTGATACAAGTTTGTACCAAAAGTAGAACGGAGCTTATGGGGAGTAATTTTCTTATGCGGTACAAATTCTTTCGCATACTTTTCAACAAGATTTTCTACCGCATGAACACTGATCCGTTTCTTTTGCAAAGAGAAAAATAAAGCATTTTCTTCCCCGGCAACAGCTTTCATAGCAACCATAGCTCGTGGACCTTCAATATAATCCAAAAGGGCTTTTTCTACCTCTGCTCCAAAATACAATATGGACTCATTTCCGCCCTTACGGATGATGCGAATACTATTTTCGCGGAAATTAATGTCGGTAATATCAAGACCTACGCATTCCGACACCCGAATCCCAGTACCGAGGAACAATGTAATAATTGCAATATCCCTGATTTTTGTTTTCAGGAAAAAATCTTTTTTCTTTCCGGTAAGCCGGTTTTCATAGTTTTCAATATTATCAAGCATAATGGCAACTTCATCCGGTTCGAGTCGGATAATTGCTTTTTCGTGCAGTTTCGGCATATCAACCTGCATGGCAACATTCTTTGCCAGCATTTCTTTTTTATAGAAATAATCCAAAAAACTCCGCAGGGAAGACATCTTTCTTGCAATACTGGATGCCCCGTTTTTCTGCTCCCCGTTTTCTGCTTCATAATATTTTAAATATTCCTGATATTCTTCAATATCGCTGCTTGCCAGCAGGTCAATGTCCCCCAATGTTATCCCATTTATACCCTTACTGGATAATTCAGGATTCTTCTCAATCAGGAAGCGGAAAAAGACCAGCAAATCATAAGCATAGGAGACCCGTGTTTTCGCACTGGTTTTCTGTTCAGCGGCACGGAAATAGTCCCTTGCATATGGTGGCAGTTCTGTTAAGAGCTGTCTAAGCTGCAAAGTATAGCTTGTTTCCCTCTGTTCATGGTATGTAGGATTTCTACTTGGCATAATTTTCCCTCCAAATGAATACTAACAAAGATATTATATCAGATAATGGTGTATACAGCAAAAAACTAACTTAAAAATATGAAAATCTTCCCCATTCAAAATACCTCTACTGTGAAAATATAATGAAAAGCTGCTACACAAAAATGTGCAACAGCCCATAAAGCTTAGATTAATATAAATCATTTAACAAATCCCATTAGGATAAAGTCCCAAAAATGTCTTATCCTTTATATGACATGGTTAGTCGCGTAACTGCTATTAAATGCATACTGCCACGAAAAGCTTCTTTGCCAGCATACCTTTGTAAAGCTATTATGTATGATTACAACTGCTTTTCCTTCCACAAATAACTTTTTAAAAGTATGACTGTATAGGATTCCCTGCTTTATCTCTTGCATTAATAATAATGTCTTCCAGCATATTAAACTGACAAAGCCCATCCCTTATTCTATTATCTGCTCGTAATTCATCTATTGCTTCTGTCAAAGTTCTTCCCTGCAAATTTCTCATGATTATTGTATTTACGCCTTTTATTTGACTTTCGAAAGGCTCTCTATCTCTAAAGTTGTATACTCTTTCCTGTATTTCAAAAATTGGTGTACCACCATTTGCATCAATGATGATAATTACCCACATACAAGCATGATATAACTGCCGGGCTATTGGATTCCATTCAGGATTCCTTCCTCCTCTACCTCCATCCCCTCTTTGCGGATCGCCATTATCATGACCGTCTGCTTCTTCCCCTCCTTGCGGACCACCATCGGCGCAACCGCCCTCTCCATGTAAAGGGTTGAATACGGGCAACCCCTTATGATTCAACAGCTTAAGAAAATCCCTGGCAGCCCCCATACCGCACAGAATAATCTCCCGATTTCCGCTTTCTTTGGGTGTTGCCTCAAAAATATAATATTCCCTTTCAATTTTTCCTCCGGCATCGCTAATTTTTTCTTGTCCCGCCAATAACTTAATGTGCGCTTTTGGCACTACATTATACTCCTCAACAATTTGCTTTCTTCTGTCTTCACTTCTACAATCCATAAAATATATCCTCCTAGTTAACTTTATTTTGTAAATTTTCCGCCCGGCGGAAATTCTAAAGCCCTTCTACTCACTTAGCCGCCTTGCGATGCAGGTGGTCTGCAAACAGATCACTTCCCACTCCTGCTGTTCTCCATTAACGACAACAGAATAGTGCAAATCCCTCGAATTATCTTCCTGTTCTATTCTTTCAACATTACTATAAAGAGCCTCCTGCACTCCCTCATGAAAAAAAAGATTCCTGCGAATAGCACCCTGCGGAGTTCCCAATATGAGCATCATTAATATGCCAAAAATAATTGCAACAGCATAAAACAGATTAATATATTGTTTTCTGTACAAATACCGCTTGCATTCTTTGCATTCAGCACATGGTTTATATCCAAAGTAATCATCATAAAAGGGAACTCCTGTACTTAAGTAAAATCCCTTGCAGAACATTAGTTTTTTATACGCCATCTCCCTGACATTTTTTTCAAGCTCACACATATTTTCCATTTTCCTCTTCTCCATTACAATATTGCTCCCTATTATCAAATTATCAATATATAATCATTTTATAACATATTTCACCCTTTTTATTAGGATTTCGCGCTGATTTTCTTTACATTACAAAAGCCCCCTTTTGCATCATTTCAAATTGATTCAAAAGAGAGCTATCCAGTAATATTTCTATAGGACCATCTGATTTACTTTTTGATCCTCTTCAGTCCTGTCGGCTGCTTGGGCTGGTGGTAAATATACATACATCTGCTTTCTGCGGCTGCCTGTGCTGATTTTCCTGCTACATTTTTCATCAGTTTTGCCAATATGTTTCTGCCTGTCGATTTCATATGCGAAACACCTCCTTATCAATATATCGAAATATAGTAAAATTACTTTTACTACATTTCAGTATATATCTTTTGGCATTTTCTTTTTGTTGCTCGTAATAAATACGAGTATCCACGTCATT
>OFGG01000126.1_pt1 | contig 68143 bp, 61 predicted proteins | sample 1521701 | NCBI WGS metagenome assembly OFGG01 (sample SAMEA3504081, study PRJEB24116) | mouse gut metagenome | biome: mouse gut; feature: mouse-associated habitat; material: faeces | place: Denmark | collected 2011
TTGCCCTGCCATCCACTCCCTATCGTTCGCTGTAGTGCTAGAGCGTGTTTGAAAAATGCTCTAGGGTCTGTGACTGGTTTTTGCAAAAACTAGTTGACTGGTAGGAAATGTGGGAATATAATGATAAAATAAGACCATAGAAAAAGGAGATTGCCATGTCAAACATTTATAAAGGAACATCCGGCTTAATCGGCAATACACCGTTAATGGAGCCTGTTAATCTGGAAAAGCAGCTGGGACTGAATGCAGTCCTTTTGGTTAAGCTGGAGTATTTTAACCCGGCAGGGAGCGTAAAAGACAGAGTTGCAAAGGCGATGATAGAGGACGCGGAAGAAAAAGGGCTGTTAAAGCCGGAATCCGTTATTATAGAACCTACCTCCGGCAACACGGGGATTGGGCTTGCGTGCATTGCGGCGTCGAAAGGATACCGCGTTATACTTACCATGCCTGAAACTATGAGCATAGAGCGGCGGAATATATTAAAAGCATACGGCGCAGAACTGGTGCTGACGGACGGGGTGAAAGGCATGAAAGGCGCAATTGCAAAAGCCGAAGAACTTGCGGAACAAATTCCGGAAAGTTTTATGCCGGGACAATTTGTTAATCCTGCGAATCCTGCTGTCCACAGACGGACGACGGGGCCTGAGATCTGGCGGGACACGGACGGGAACGTGGACTTCTTTGTAGCAGGCGTTGGGACGGGCGGCACGCTGACCGGGGTGGGCGAATATTTAAAGTCGCAAAAGCCGGATGTGCGTGTCGTTGCGGTAGAACCGGAATCGTCGCCCGTCCTTTCCGAGGGCAGGAGCGGAGCGCATAAAATCCAGGGAATCGGAGCCGGGTTTGTGCCGGATATTTTAAATACGGGCGTTTACGATGAAATTATTACGGTTGCAAATGAAAGGGCCTTTGAAACAGCCCGCTTGTTGGCCAGGAAAGAAGGCGTGTTAGCCGGTATCTCTTCCGGCGCCGCTTTGTATGCAGCCATACAGCTTGCAAAACGGCAGGAAAATGATGGAAAAACAATTGTGGCGCTGCTTCCCGATACAGGGGACAGGTATTATTCTACGCCGCTGTTTATGGAATGCTGAAAAATGCGCGTCCGAAACGGTATTTGTTTCGGGCGTGTTTTTTTGCGTCCCGTAATTGTTTCGTGCAGAATTTTGCTTCACATTTGCAGGCAGATGTGATATATTGGATAATATGGAAACAAAAATACTAAAAACTGACGGTCAGGCGACTGACGTGAATATTATAAAAGAAGCGGCCCAGGTGATTCGGGAAGGCGGCCTTGTGGCTTTTCCGACGGAGACGGTTTACGGGCTTGGAGCCGATGCGTGCAATCTGGAGGCGTCCAGGAAGATATACGCTGCCAAAGGCAGGCCGTCGGACAATCCGCTTATCGTACACATTGCCTGTTTTGCGGATCTGGAACGTATTGCTTTGGAAGTGCCTGGGCAGGCGCGCGCGTTGGCGGACGCTTTCTGGCCTGGGCCTTTGACTATGATTGTAAAGAAAAATGCCGCGGTGCCCAGCGAGACGACGGGAGGTCTTGAAACGGTTGCGGTGCGTATGCCGGATCATCCGGTGGCGCTTATGCTTATCCGGGAGAGCGGCTGTCTTATCGCCGCGCCAAGCGCAAATATTTCCGGCCGCCCAAGCCCGACAATCGCTGCGCATGTTGCGGCCGATTTGGAGGGAAGGATTCCCGTTATTTTAGACGGCGGCGAAGTCGGTATCGGAATAGAATCAACGATTGTGGATTTGACGGAAGAAACGCCGTCTATTTTGCGTCCGGGCGCTGTTACGGAGGCGATGATAGCTTCTGTAATCGGAGCCGTACAGACAGATCCGGGCCTCCTTTCGGAGGATTCTGCAAACAGGCCGAAAGCCCCGGGCATGAAATACCGGCATTACGCGCCGGAGGCCGAGCTGATTGTGGTGGACGGCTCCAAAGAGGCGGTAATACAAAGGATAAATGCGCTGGCATATGAACTTAAGGCGCAGGGGAAACGGGTCGGTATTTTGTGTACCGACGAAACGTCTGCAGCATATCGGGGAAATGTGATCCGCAGCATTGGATCCCGTGTGGACGAAGAGGCGATTGCAAGGCATTTGTATCGTGTCTTGAGGGAGTTTGACGAAGCAAAGACAGATGTGATTTATTCGGAGAGTTTTGCCGCGTCCGGGATTGGACAAGCAGTCATGAACCGTCTGCTAAAAGCGGCAGGACACCGGGTTCTTTGGGCGTAACTTATAGCGGGGGGATGTATAAATTGTATAACAGAATTATATTTGTAGCGGAAAGCGGAGACTGCAGGGAACCGATGGCAGCCGCTATTTTGGCGGATATCGGGTTAATGCGGCCGATTGAGATTTTACCGCGCGGCCTGGTTGTATTGTTTCCGGAACCGATGAACCAGAAAGCGGAGGCGGTCATGATAAATAACGGCCTTCCCACAGAAGGGTACATGTCAAGCCCGCTTACTGCAGAGGATTTTAAAGAGGATACGCTGGTACTCACAATGGAAGAAAAGCAGAGGCAGAAGATATTTGAGATGTTTGAAGAGGCTGTACGCGCGCATGTACATGTCCTGACGGAGTTTGTAGGGGATGAGCTTGAAATAGTAAATCCCTACGGCGGCACGCTTCAGATGTACGGGCTTTGTTATGAAACGCTGCTTGCTTCGATCCGGAAACTGGCGAATATTTTAAACAAGGGAGAATAAATATATGTCAAAAGTGATAGTAATGGATCATCCGCTGATCCAGCACAAAATCGGATGGATGCGCAGGGCAGAAACCGGTTCGAAGGACTTTCGGAGCCTGGTTGGTGAAGTTGCGATGCTGATGTGCTATGAAGCCACGCGCAATCTGAAACTTGCGGACGTAGAAATTGAGACGCCTATCTGCCGTACGACGGTAAAAGCTCTGCAGGGCAAAAAGCTAGCGGTGATTCCGATCCTGCGTGCGGGGCTTGGTATGGTAGACGGGATGATTAACCTGATTCCGGCGGCAAAGGTCGGACATATCGGGCTTTACCGTGATCCGGAAACAAAAGAGCCGGTAGAATATTACTGTAAGCTGCCGGAGGACTGCCCGGAGCGGGAAGCCTTTGTTGTGGATCCAATGCTTGCAACCGGAGGCTCCGCTGTGGAGGCAATCCGTATGTTAAAAGACAAAGGCGTCAGGAATATCCACTTTATGTGTATTATTGCAGCGCCGGAAGGCGTTAAACGGATGCAGGAGGAACACCCGGATGTGGATATTTATATTGGCGCGTTAGACGATCATCTGAATGAACACTGTTATATTGTGCCCGGCTTAGGAGACGCGGGAGATCGGATTTTCGGCACCAAGTAACAGTGTAAAAGAGAGGAATGCAATGAAATACAAGAAAAACGTCTATCAGTCTTTTACGATGATCATGCAGTTTGGGATGAATATGATAGTCCCAATTCTGATGTGTACGATGCTTGGGGTATATATCGGGAAGAAATTTGATATGATGATTATTGTAGCGCCGCTTTTTATTATGGGCGCGCTGGCAGGGTTCCGGAATATTTATGTGATGGCAAAAAAAATATATGAACAGGAAAGCGACAGGGATACCAAACATGTTAAGAAGACTGAATAAGGCGCTGCCGGGGCTGGTTTTTGTAATTTTGTTATACGGGGCTGTTGTATGGCTTGCAGGCGTCTGGTTTGCGCGGGATAAGCTTATGTATTCCACCGGGGTGTGGATCGGGGCGTTTTTGGCGGTTGGCATGGCGATTCATATGGCCGTTGTGATCGAAGACGCCGTAAGTATCGGCAGCAGCCAGTCAAAACTGGTTGCAATGTCGCTTTTGCGCTACGCTGTAGTGGTGTTGGTTTTTTTTTGTACCGTTTATTTTCATTTGGGGGATCCGATAGCTGCTTTTATCGGAGTAATGGGATTGAAAATAGCTGCCTATTTACAGCCATTTTTTCATAAAATTTTGATGAAATTAAAGGGAAGGGAGGAATATTCCAAAGAAAATCAATAATAGGGATATGATATATTATATAGAGGAGGTGAGAAAGTGAACAATGCAATTTTGATGGCTTCCGGTGCGGATATTGATATTATGGTCCACGGGCTGATCTCTTACAATGTGTTTGGGCAGACCTGCTGGATTACAACGACGCACGTATGTTTGCTGATTTTGATGATCGTTCTGATTGGCTTTTTTATCCTGGCCAACCGGAAAATCAAAAAAGCCAGCGAAGTGCCGGACGGGTTCCAAAACGTGATTGAACTGATTGTTGAAATGTTAGACAATATGGTAAAAGGAGTTATGGGCGCAAATTCCGTTAAATTTGCCAATTACATCAGCACCGTTTTCATTTTTATCCTGATGAGCAACATATCCGGCGTTTTGGGGCTCAGACCGCCGACGGCGGATTACGGCGTGACGTTTGCGCTTGGCGTAATGACGTTTTGCTTAATCCAGTTCAACAAGTTTAAGTACCAGCACATATCCGGCGTATTAAAAGGCCTTTGCGACCCGTGGCCGATTTGGGCGCCGATTAATATCATCAGTGATATTGCCGTGCCGATTTCGTTGTCGCTGCGTCTTTTCGCAAACATCTTGTCGGGGACGATTATCATGGCGCTTGTGTACGGCCTGCTTGGCTGGATCGCGACCTTCTGGCCATCCGTGCTGCATGTGTATTTTGATTTGTTCTCCGGGGCAATTCAGACTTATGTATTCTGTATGTTGACAATGACATACATCAACCAGGCGATTGATTCAGAGTAATGAGGTTAAAATTTTTAATTTTAGGAGGAATTTATTATGAATATTTCAGGAAATGATTTGATTTTAGCATGTTCAGCAATCGGTGCGGGCCTTGCGGTTATCGCAGGTATCGGGCCTGGTGTCGGGCAGGGTATTGCAGCGGGTTATGCGGCAAACGCGGTAGGGCGCAACCCGGGCGCAAAATCCGATATTACTTCTACGATGTTATTAGGACAGGCGGTAGCCGAGACGACAGGTCTTTACGGTTTGCTCGTAGCAATCCTCTTACTTTTCGTAAAACCATTGACATGGTAAGACCGGAGATCAAAATTACGGAAAGGAGGGTGAACTTCTAAGTTATGGACAGATTATTTGGACTTGACATGCAGCTTTTGATGGACGCCATACAATTTGGCGCATCTGTGTTCGTGCTGTTTTTGCTGGCAGGCTACCTTTTGTTTGATCCGGTCCGCAAGCTGTTAAAAGACCGGCAGGAGGGCATTCAGAAAAATATAAGCGACGCCCTTACAGATAAACAAAACGCCGCGCAGCTGAAAGAAACATACGAAGGAAAGCTTAAAAACGTGGATAAAGAAGCCGAGCAGATTTTAAGCGAAGCCCGGCAGAAAGCGTTAAAGAACGAAGCCAAAATCATAGATGAGGCAAAAGCGGAAGCCGCCCGGATTATTCAAAGGGCAAACGAAGAAGCGCTGCTTGAGAAGAAGCGCGCGGCAGACGAGGTAAAACAGGAAATGATCCTGATTGCATCCCTGATGGCGCAGAAAGCAGTCGCCGCTTCGATTGATACAAAGATCCAGAATACGCTTGTAGAAGAAACATTAAAAGAAATGGGTGATTCGACATGGCTAAGCTAGTATCCAAAACATATGGTGATGCATTGTTTGAAATCGCGGCAGAATCGGGGCGCATGGACGAATTTTACGAAGAAGCTTTGAGCGTGCGCGCCGTTTTAGAGGAAAATGCGCAGATTTCCAAATTGATGAACCACCCCAAAATTGTCAAAGAAGAAAAAATTAAAATCATAGAAAACATTTTCAAAGGCAGGATTTCCGACGAAATGACCGGCCTGATGCGTATGATTGTAGATAAGGGCCATTTTATGGAGTTTGGCTCGGTACTGGATTATTTTATCAACGAGGTAAAAGAATCCAAGCACATCGGGACGGCTTATGTGACGACGGCTATGGAGCTTTCCGAACGGCAGAAGGCGGACGTTGTGGCGAAGCTTATCGAAACGACATCGTATGTGGAATTTGAGATGCACTATGAAGTAGATGCCGCGATTATCGGCGGCATGGTAATTCGGATAAAGGACCGTGTCGTAGACAGCAGCATCCGTACCAGAATCTACGGCTTATCCCGGGAATTATCCAAAATTCAGTTGAAAGTAGGTGAATGCGCTCCATGAATTTAAGACCAGAAGAAATCAGTTCTGTGATCAAAGAGCAGATCAAACGATATGCGGCGCAGCTTGAAGTGGCGGATGTGGGCACTGTCATCCAGGTGGCAGACGGTATTGCGCGTATCCACGGCTTAGAGAATGCAATGCAGGGTGAACTTCTTGAATTCCCTGGTGAAGTATACGGAATGGTGTTGAACCTGGAGGAAGATAACGTTGGCGCCGTTTTACTCGGCGACAGCAAGAGTATCAACGAGGGCGATACCGTAAAAACAACCGGGCGTGTGGTAGAGGTTCCGGTTGGCGATGCAATGAGCGGACGTGTAGTCAATGCATTGGGCCAGCCAATCGACGGGAAAGGGCCGATTGAAACCGATAAGTTCCGTCAGATCGAACGTGTGGCAAGCGGCGTTATTTCCAGAAAATCAGTAGACACCCCGCTGCAGACGGGTATTAAGGCGATCGACGCCATGATCCCGATCGGGCGCGGGCAGCGTGAGTTAATTATCGGCGACAAACAGACCGGTAAGACCGCAATCGCAATTGATACGATTATTAACCAGAAGGGCAAAAACGTAAAATGTATTTACGTGGCAATCGGCCAGAAGGCTTCGACCGTTGCTTCCATTGTAAAGACGCTGGAAGAATTTGGGGCGATGTCCTATACGACCGTCGTAGCTTCCACGGCAAGCGAACTGGCGCCTCTGCAGTATATCGCGCCGTATTCCGGCTGCGCAATCGGTGAGGAATGGATGGAGAACGGGCAGGACGTGCTGGTCGTTTACGACGACTTAAGCAAGCACGCAACCGCATACCGTACCCTCTCCTTACTGCTTCGGCGTCCGCCAGGCCGCGAGGCTTACCCGGGCGACGTATTTTACTTACATTCCAGGCTGTTGGAGCGCGCCGCAAAATTAAACGACAGCTTAGGCGGCGGATCGCTGACCGCGCTTCCGATTATCGAAACGCAGGCGGGCGACGTTTCCGCGTATATTCCGACCAACGTTATTTCCATTACCGACGGCCAGATTTATCTGGAAACGGATATGTTTAACGCCGGGTTCCGTCCCGCTATCAATGCAGGGCTTTCCGTATCCCGCGTAGGCGGCGCGGCGCAGATCAAGGCGATCAAAAAGATTGCCGCCCCGATCCGTGTGGAACTGGCGCAGTTCCGCGAGCTTGCGGCGTTCTCCCAGTTCGGTTCGGAATTGGATGACGATACCAAAGAGAAGCTGGCGCAGGGCGAGCGTATCCGCGAAATTTTAAAACAGCCGCAGTATCAGCCGATGCCGGTTGAAAACCAGGTTGTGATCATTTACGCGGCGACCAAGAAATACCTGATTGACATTCCGGTAGAGGATATTTTACGTTTCCAGGCGGAATTGTTTGACTATATTGACACAAAGTATCCGGAAATCTTAGAATCCATCCGTTCCACCAAAGAACTGACGGGGGATAATGAGAAAGCGCTCGTCAAAGCGATTGAGGAGTGTAAGGCATCCTTCAAGTAAAGGCGGTGAAATGATATGGCGTCCATGAGGGACATTAAGCGAAGAAGAAGCAGCATACAAAGTACGCAGCAAATCACAAAAGCCATGAAGCTTGTTTCCACCGTTAAACTGCAGAAGGCCAAAAACCGCGCGGAAGAGACGAACCCGTATTTTAACGCGATGTACAAAACCGTATCGTCTATGTTAAAGCGTTCCGGTACGATTGCGCATCCGTTTTTAAAGCAGAGCGGATCCGACAAAAAAGCGGTTGTGGTAATTACTTCCAACCGCGGCCTTGCGGGCGGCTACAATTCCAACGTCGTAAAGCTGGTAACCGAAAGCCGCTTTAAAAAAGAGGATGTGGCCGTTTACGCCATCGGCAGCAAAGGCCGGGAGGCCTTAGAGCGGCGGGGCTATCAGATTGCCGCGGATGATTCGGGCGTAATCGAGGCCCCGGTTTACGAAGACGCGGCTGCAGTCTGCGGCAAGGTGCTTGAAGCATACAAAAACGAAGAAATCGGGGAAATCTACCTGGCATATACGCATTTTAAAAATACGGTAAGCCATGAACCGACGCTTATGAAGCTGCTTCCGGTAGAGCTTGGCGACACCGGAAGCGAAGAGGATTCCAATATCCTGATGAACTACGAGCCGAACGACGAAGAAGCGCTTGACATGATTATTCCCAAATACATCACAAGCTTATTCTACGGCGCGTTAGTGGAAGCGGTCGCCAGTGAAAACGGCGCCAGGATGCAGGCCATGGATTCCGCGACAAGCAACGCAGAAGAAATGATTAGTGATTTGTCACTGAAATACAATCGCGCCCGTCAGGGTTCGATTACACAGGAATTAACAGAAATTATTGCAGGCGCATCGGCAATTTCTTAGGCGGCGCCGTATGCATAAAACATTAAGGAGTGATAGAAAAAGATGGCAAAAAAGAATATAGGTAAAATCACTCAGATTATCGGCGCCGTCCTGGATGTCAAGTTCACGGAAGGCAGCCTGCCGGAGATCAACGACGCAATCAACATTACCATGAAAGACGGGAAAAAGCTGGTTGTGGAAGTATCTCAGCATCTGGGTGACGATACGGTCAGATGTATTGCCATGGGGCCTACCGACGGGCTTGTCCGCGGGATGGACGCCGAGGCGACGGGCGCGCCCATAAGCGTCCCGGTCGGCGAAAATACGCTCGGGCGTATGTTTAACGTCTTAGGCGAGCCGATTGACGAGGTTGCCGCCCCCAAAAAGGTAGAATACTGGCCAATCCACAGAAAAGCGCCTTCCTTTGAAGAACAGGCGACTTCCCAGGAAATGCTCGAAACCGGAATCAAAGTCGTGGATTTGCTCTGCCCTTACCAGAAGGGCGGTAAAATCGGGCTGTTCGGCGGCGCGGGCGTTGGCAAAACCGTATTGATCCAGGAGTTAATCCACAACATTGCCACCGAGCACGGCGGATATTCCGTATTCACCGGCGTAGGCGAGCGTACCCGTGAAGGAAACGACCTTTATTACGAAATGAAGGAATCCGGCGTTATCGACAAGACGACGATGGTATTCGGCCAGATGAACGAGCCGCCCGGAGCAAGGATGCGCGTGGGCTTAACGGGTCTTACGATGGCGGAGTATTTCCGTGACAAGGGCGGAAAAGACGTGCTTTTGTTTATTGACAACATTTTCCGTTTTACCCAGGCAGGCTCGGAGGTTTCGGCTCTCTTAGGGCGTATGCCTTCCGCCGTAGGCTATCAGCCGACGCTGCAGACGGAAATGGGCGCTTTGCAGGAGCGTATTACCTCCACAAAGAGCGGTTCCATCACATCCGTCCAGGCGGTTTACGTGCCGGCCGACGACTTGACCGACCCGGCTCCGGCGACGACGTTCGCGCATCTCGACGCGACGACCGTACTGGAACGTTCCATCGTGGAACTTGGTATTTATCCGGCGGTAGACCCGCTCGGCTCGACTTCCCGTATCTTAGACCCGCGTATCGTAGGGCAGGAGCATTTTGACGTAGCCCGCGGCGTACAGGAGATTTTGCAGAAGTACAAAGAACTGCAGGATATTATCGCCATCCTCGGTATGGACGAATTATCCGAGGACGACAAGCTGGTTGTAAACCGCGCCAGGAAGGTACAGAGATTTTTGTCCCAGCCGTTCTCCGTTGCGACGCAGTTTACCGGCCTGGAAGGAAAATACGTTCCGATTGCGGAAACCGTGCGGGGATTTAAAGAGATTCTCGAAGGTAAGTTAGACGATGTGCCGGAAGGCCATTTCTTAAATGCAGGAACCATTGATGAAGTACGCGCCCGTGTGAAGTAAGGGGTGATGGTATGGCAGAGAATGAAAAAATGTTTCCTGTAAAAATCATTACGCCGGACCGTATTTTTTATACCGGGGAAGCGGAGATGGTAGAATTTAATTCCACCTCCGGCCAGCTTGGCGTATACAAAAACCACATTCCGCTGACGACCGTGCTTGCGCCGGGAGCGGTTATCGTGCATGAAGCGGGCGGCGAAAAAATCGCAGCCGTACATGCCGGGTTTGCCGAGGTGCTGCCGGACGCGGTAACGCTGCTTGCGGAGATTGCAGAATGGCCCGACGAGATCGATACTGCGCGGGCGGAGGCTGCAAAGAAGCGGGCGGAAGAACGCCTGCAGGCGAAGGCTGCGGATGTGGATCTTGCGCGGGCGGAATTTGCGCTGCGCAAGGCGCTGACGCGGATTGACGTGAAGGCGATGTAAATAGAATGACATGAAAAAAGAGGCTGTCGGAAAATGCGTTTCCGGACAGCCCCTTTTTCTTTTTATCAGATGGAATCAAATTCGTCTAAAATTTCCTGTTCCGGCGCTTTTGTCAAAAGGCTGACTGTTACAATAAACAGGCATGCAACTAAAAATGCCGGGAGCAGTTCATACACATTCCATGCCCCGCCGATCGGGCGCACCAGGTATTTCCAGAGAAAGACCATTGCGCCGCCGGAAATCATGCCCGCAAGGGCGCCGAAACGGTTGGTTCTTCTCCAGAACAGCGAACAGAGCATAACGGGGCCAAACGAAGCGCCAAAGCCCGCCCAGGCGAAAGATACGATACCGAATACGGAACTGTTCGGATCTCTTGCAAGGAATACGGCGATAATGGCGATGCCGATTACGGTAAGCCTTGCGGCGATCATCGTGCCTTTTTCGGACAGCTTAAAGTGCAGCACATCCTTTATAATATTCTGTGAAATACTGGAAGACGCAGCCAAAAGCTGTGAGTCCGCCGTAGACATTGTACATGCCAATATTCCGGCTAAAATAATTCCGGCAGGGATTATGGCCAGCATACCGTGTTTGCTCAAAATCTGCGAAATCTGAATCAGAAGGGTTTCCGAATCCGCTCCGCTTAATACGTCAATCGCGCCGGTCTTTGACATACTGTACCCGATTACTCCGATAAAAATAGCGACGGCCATAGAAATGGTAACCCAGACCGTAGCCACGCGCCTTGAAAGAGAAAGCTTGTTTTCGTCTTCAATCGCCATAAAGCGCAGCAGCACATGCGGCATGCCAAAGTACCCAAGCCCCCATGCAAACGTGGAAACAATGCTGATAATCCCGTAGCTGCCGGAAGCGCCCGAAACGGCGTCGTGGACATTCGTCATAGAAAGATAGCCCGCCAGCTGCGAAGCGTTGTCAATTACGACGTCAATACCGCCGACGGTCTGGATGCCGAAGCATACGACAATGATCAAAGCCAGGGTCATAACGATGCTCTGGATAAAATCCGTCGTACTGGCCGCCAGAAATCCGCCCAGAGCCGTGTAGCCTACAATAACGACTGAGCTGATTAACATAGCGGGGATATAAGGGATGCCGAATAAACTGGAAAACAGCTTACCGCAGGCTGCAAAGCCTGACGCTGTATATGGAATAAAGAAAATTACGATAATCAGCGCGGAAATTGCAAGCAGAGTATGGCTTTTGTCCCGGTACCGGTTCGAGAAAAAATCCGGAATGGTAATAGCGTTTCCCGCCGCGGCCGAATAGCGGCGCAGGCGTTTTGCAACAATCAGCCAGTTGAAATATGTACCGACCGCAAGCCCGATTGCCGTCCATCCCGGGTCTGCAAGCCCGGTCAGGTAAGCGAGTCCCGGAAGCCCCATCAAAAGCCAGCTGCTCATGTCGGAAGCTTCCGCGCTCATAGCGGTTACAAGCGGCCCTAACTTCCTTCCTCCCAGGTAAAAATCATTTACATCGTTGTTTTTCCTGGAAAACCAGATGCCGACGCCTACCATTGCCAGAATGTAGACGACGATAACTATAAAAATTCCCAGTGTAGATCCAGTCATACAAAATCCTCCTTTTGTGTAATTGCCCAAACGGACATGTTATTATAGCATTTTTGAGGGGGATTTACAATAAAAATATGGATTTGCCCAAAAGGCATGGACTTTTATTCCGGAAAGCGTTAATATATTTTACAGGCAGTAGAACGGAATGGGTGATTTGAATTGTATGAACGGTAAAAAAATAAAGCATTCCCTGACGCTTCAGTATACAGGGACAATTTTGGGGCTGGTGGCGGGCACGGTTTTGCTGTGCTGGTTTTTAAATAATACCTTCCTGGAAGGATACTATATTTATAACAAACAAGACGCCATGCTTGAAGGATTTGCCACAATAAACGCAGAAAGCGAAAAAGGCACGCTGGACAGTATGGGATTTGACGAAGGTTTTGAAAAAATCTGCGAAAACGGAAATATCTCTATTTTAATTATGAGTTCGGACGGTTCCGTGATCCGCGCGTCTGTCAATGATACGGAATCGTTAAAAGTGCAGTTTATGGACGTGCTGTTTGCCGATTCCAACGAAGTTTTGGATAAGGCAAATAATTATGTCCTGGAAAAGCAGGTGGGTTCCAGGCACAAGTCCGAATATCTGGTGCTTTGGGGGACGCTTGCGGACGGGAATTTTGTCATGATGCGCACGGCGCTTGAAAGCATCCGGGAAAGCGCGGATTTGTCAAACCGACTGCTTTCTTACATTGGGATTCTGGCAGTGATTTTAAGCGCCGCGATCAGTATTTTTGCTTCCCGCAAAATCGCGGAGCCGATTCTGGAACTTACCGAAATTTCCAGGCGCATGACAAATCTGGATTTCAATGCAAAATACATCAGCAAAGGGGAAAATGAAATCGATCAGCTTGGGGAGCACATCAACCAGATGTCCCAAACGCTTGAACGGACAATTTCCGAACTGAAAAGCGCAAATAACGAACTTCAGATTGATATTGAGAAGAAAAACCGGATTGATGAAATGCGCAGGGATTTTCTGTCAAATGTGTCCCATGAGTTAAAGACGCCGCTCGCCCTGATCCAGGGGTATGCGGAAGGGCTGCGGGAATGTATCAATGAGGACGAGGAAAGCCGGGACTTTTACTGCGAAGTAATTATGGACGAAGCGGATAAGATGAACCGGATGGTTAAAAAGCTTCTGACGTTAAACCAGCTTGAATTTGGAAATGAAACAGTGACAATGGAACGGTTTGATTTGACGGAACTGATCCAGGGCGTAATCGCGTCGTCTTCTATTTTGTTAAAACAAAACGGCATCAGCCTGACATTTAATACCGATATACCGGTGTATGTCTGGGCGGACGAATTTAAAGTCGAAGAAGTAATGACCAATTATTTAAGCAACGCCATTCATCATACGGAGTTTGAAAAACGTATCGATATCAAATATACGCAGATGGAGGATTATGTACGCGTCAGCGTATTTAATACCGGAAAACAAATTCCGGCGGAAGATATCGGCAATATCTGGATTAAATTTTATAAAGTAGATAAAGCGAGGACAAGGGAATACGGGGGCAATGGGATTGGCCTTTCCATAGTAAAAGCGATTATGGATTCGTTCCACAGAGACTGCGGCGTCATAAATCATGCGGACGGCGTGGAATTTTGGTTTGAATTAGATACAAAAAACAATTAACGGTTGCCCAATTCCCAAAAAGATGTTAGAATTGTGTATAACTTAGAGAACGTATATGCAGCGGAGGCAGAGGATGAAAGGTTCAAAGATGAAAATAGCCGCAGTTTTGCTTGCGGCGGCTTTAGCGCTGGGCGGTTGCGGGGATGCCCTTTATGAGATGGCGCCGGAAGAGGAAGCGGCGGTTGTAGGCTATGCCGCACACGTAGTGGCAAAGTTTAATAACTATCAGACAGACGGCCAGGTATTTGTCATGCAGAGGGATTTAGAAGCCGGTTCTTTGGAGCAGGATACGAAGAAGCCGGACGCACAGGAGCCGGACGCCGGACAGCCGGACGACCAGGAAGCGGGAAACGGCGCGCCGCAGGAAGGACAGGATTCTGTGGACCTTGGGGATGGAACGGATTTGGAAGCTTCCGGCCAGCCCGCGCAGCCTGCGGGACAGGGAACGTCTACGGTCACCGAAGCGTTGGATCTGGGCGTGATTTCGGCCGATTACAAAGGAAGCAGTTTGTGTACTACATATGAAAAGTCCGATTCTTTTGCGGTAGACGCACAACCCGGCAAGCAGCTTTTGGTGCTGAATATCATGCTCACCAATACGTCGGATAAAAATCTGCACATCGACATACTGGCGATGACGCCGACATTCCAGGTGATTTTAAACGACGGCCAGTCTGCAATGGCGCAGACTACCATTCTTCCGAACGACCTGTCCACCTACCAGGGCGATATTTTGCCAGGGGCGGCAAACGAGACCGTACTTTTGTTTGAAGTGCCGCAGGAAATACAGTCGGCGGAAGGTTTGCAGCTTAAGATTACCATGAACGGAAACGAGCACATCTGCTCCCTGTCAGGGCAGTAAAAGAAAAATAAAAAAAGAATATACAATGGCAGTATTTATGTTATAATGGTTATGATTGAGAACACCTGTCTGCGGCAAAGAGGGCAGACAGAAGAAATGTATGCCGGGAGGGAGAAGCTATGGATTCAAACATCTTATTGGAAAGCGGAACAAACGAACTGGAAATTTTGGAATTTACATTGGGAGGGAACCGCTACGGGATAAACGTAGCGAAAATACGCGAGATTTTATCTTATCAGCCGGTGACTCCGATACCACATGCGAATCCAAGCGTAGAAGGTATTTTTATGCCCAGGGACATTATGATTACGGTCATCAGCTTAAAACGCTGTATCGGGATACCGGAATCGGAGGACGAGAAAAAAGGCCTGTTTATCATTACCAACTTCAACAAACTAAACGTTGCGTTTCATGTAGACGAAGTGCTTGGCATCCACCGGGTATCCTGGCAGAATATTATCAAACCGGATTCTACGATTAACAACGATGACGGCGTTTCCACCGGGGTAGTAAAACTACAGGACAATTTGATTGTTATTTTGGATTTTGAGAGAATTGTAACCGACATCAGCCCGGAAACGGGACTTAAGATTTCAGATGTGGAAGAATACCAGGGAAGGGATCGCAGGGATTCTCCAATCTTGATTGCGGAAGATTCCCCGTTCTTAAGCAAACTGATTACGGACTGCCTGAAAAAGGCGGGATATACAAAACTGATTGTAACAGCGAATGGGCAGGAAGCATGGGATGAGATATGTGAATACAAAAACAACGGCACATTAGACGATATGGTTCATTGTGTCATTACAGATATCGAAATGCCGCTGATGGACGGGCACCGTCTTACGAAGCTGTTAAAGACAGACGATGGGTTAAAGCACATACCGCTGATTATCTTTTCATCCCTTGTAAATGAGGAAATGCGGCGCAAAGGCGAGCAGCTTGGCGCGGACGCACAGCTGACTAAACCGGAAATCGGCGATTTGGTCAGGACAATTGACGAGTTGATTCATGTCAGCAGGGCACAGATAGAAGAAAGATAATAATAAAGGGATGTGATACGTTATCACATCCCTTGATAGGTTAATACGGGAGGTTATTGCTGTGAACAAATCAGAGGATTATCTGGATTCATTGTTGAACAATGTAACTCCGGAGAGAAAAGGCGGCTCAAAGAGAAGGCGGCGGAAAAGAAAAGCGGACTTTGAGGAAGACTTTGAAAATGAATTGAGCGGCGCAGGCATGGATGATTTTATGCAGGCGATCGAAACCGAAGTAGATAATCCGGAAATGGAAAACGGCCCGGGCGACAGCTTTTTTGATGAATTAGAGGGAATTATAAACCATGTAAAAGAACCGGAAGAAAAAGAGCCCGAGGTACAGCCGCAGGAGGACGCATTTGAAATCAATACGCTTGCGGACGATACCTGGACAGAACCGCAGGAGAAAGAAGAATCACAGGAAGAAGATTTTTTGGAGGAAGAATCCGGGATAAACGAATCACAGGCAGAAGAACCGCAGGTGGAGCTGTTCGACGCTTCGGCGGTTGACGAACTGCTCGAACAGGAAAACGGCGGCGCGTCCAAAAAAAAGAAAGAAAAAAAGGCCGAGAACGGTTTTTTCAAAAAACTCGGAGCGGCGCTGTTTGGAGACGACGAAGAAGAGCCGGCCGGCGAAGACGCAGCGCCTGCAGCAGAGGAAACAGGCTACGGGGGTGGGGATATGGACGGTTTGGACGACGAAAATCTGAGGATTTTGCAGGAATTGGATATGGCAGGGGCGCCGCCAAAAGAAGAGCCGGCTGACGTACCCTCAAAGAAAGAAAAAAAGAAAAAAGAGAAGAAAATGAAAAAAGAAAAGAAGCCCAAAGAAAAAAAAGTAAAAGAGAAAAAACCCAAAAAACCAAAAAAGGCAAAAGCGCCCAAGGAAAAGAAGCCGAAAAAGGCAAAGCCGGTAGACTTGTCGCCGCCATTGCCGAAGGCGCCGGTGATCCTGATTTTTATCATGGCAGTTTCCGGTACGCTGTTTATTTTATTAAGTTCAAACCTGCTCGGTTATTCCGCCAGCATCAAGGAAGCAAGGCAGGCCTATGCGTCGATGGATTATGTGGAAGCGTACCGTCAGATAGCAGGCGTAGAACCAAAGGCAGAGGATGAGGAATTTGCCGGGCGATTGCTGCTGCTTGCAGGCGTGCAGGGAGAACTGAACAATGCAAACGCATTGTATGACAGCGGCCAGTTTACAATGGCTCTCGACGCTTATATCTGCGCTTTGGGCAGGTATGATGCGAATTGTCCGGATGCGGCGGCTTATGGCGCGCAAGCGGAATATGATGTTTTAGCGTCGGAAGTTACCGCGCAGATGTCGGAAAAATTCGGCGTATCGGCAGAAACCGCAAGAGAGATTTACGGGCTTTCGGACCGTACGGAATATACGCGCAGGGTGTACCATATTGTCAAAGCATTGGGGCTTATATCATAAGCCTGCGGAGAATACGATGATTGCAATTTTAGATTACGATGCCGGGAATTTAAAAAGCGTGGAAAAAGCGCTTGGGTTTTTGGGAGAGGAAAGCATTATCACAAGAGACAGGCGGGAAGTTGCAAAGGCAGATAAGCTGATCCTTCCGGGCGTAGGTTCGTTTGGAGCGGCCATGCGCCAGCTTAAGAAGTACGAAATTGATAAAATGTTAAAAGAAGCGGCAGAAGATGGCAAGCCCCTTCTTGGTATCTGCCTGGGGTTGCAGCTGTTGTTTGACGGAAGCGAAGAATGCCCGGATGAAGAGGGGCTTCATTTGCTTGGGGGCCGTATTTTAAAAATACCGGCCAAAGAAGGGCTTAAGATTCCTCATATCGGGTGGAACAGCTTACAGTTTTCACAAAACGGCAGGCTGTTTCAAGATGCGGATCCGCAGACGTACGTCTATTTTGTGCACTCCTATTATTTAAAGGCGGACGATCCGGAAATTGTAACGGCGTCCACGGAATACGGCACGCAGATCCACGCTTCCGTAGAGAGCGGCAGCCTGTTTGCCTGCCAGTTCCATCCGGAAAAGAGCGGGGCTGCGGGACTCCGTATTTTGGCGAACTTTGCCGGCATACAGGGAGGGAATGGCTGATGTTCACAAAGAGAATCATCCCCTGCCTGGATGTAAACAACGGCAGGGTTGTAAAAGGCGTAAATTTTGTAAATTTAAGGGACGCCGGGGATCCGGTTGAAATCGCCGCCGCATACGATAAGGCGGGGGCGGATGAAGTAGTATTTTTGGATATTACGGCTTCCTCCGATCAGCGCGGCACGGTAGTGGAGATGGTGCGCCGTGTGGCGGAAAATGTTTTTATTCCGTTTACGGTCGGCGGGGGCATCCGTACGGTGGAGGATTTTAAAATCCTGCTGCGGGAAGGGGCGGATAAGATTTCCGTCAATTCCGCGGCAATCAGCCGTCCGGAACTGATTGCAGAGGCGGCGGACAAATTCGGCAGCCAGTGCGTAGTGGTTGCGATTGACGCAAAGCGCAGGACGGACAAAAGCGGCTGGAATATCTTTAAAAACGGCGGCAGGATTGACACCGGCATAGATGCGGTGGAATGGGCCGTGCGTGCGGAACGGCTGGGAGCGGGAGAGATTCTTCTGACCAGTATGGATTGTGACGGTACAAAAGCAGGCTACGATATTGCGCTGACAAAAGAGGTGGCGGAGCATGTATCCATTCCGGTGATCGCTTCGGGAGGCGCAGGCTGCAGCGAACACTTTTACGAAGCCCTGACAAGAGGAAAGGCGGACGCTGCGCTGGCGGCTTCACTGTTCCACTATAAAGAACTGGAAATTTCGGATTTAAAAGATTACCTTGCGGATAAAGGCGTGCCTGTAAGGAGATAAGGAGGCGGTTTAGGATGGGTATGATTACAAACGACTGGCTGGAAGCGGTTTCCAGTGAATTTAAAAAACCTTACTATCGGGAACTGTATCAATTTGTGCAGGAAGAATACGGCAAGACTACGGTTTATCCTCCTGCCGGGGATATTTTCAATGCGTTTCACTTTACGCCGCTGCACAAAGTAAAGGTGCTGCTGCTTGGACAGGATCCGTACCACAATGTGAATCAGGCGCACGGGCTGAGTTTTTCCGTGCCGGTTTCCCAGAAAGACATCCCGCCGTCTTTGCAGAATATATATCAGGAACTGCATGACGATATCGGCTGCTACATACCAAACAACGGCTATCTGAAAAAATGGGCGGATCAGGGGGTATTGCTTTTAAATACGGTGCTGACTGTCCGGGCGCATCAGGCAAATTCCCATCAGGGAAAAGGATGGGAGCATTTTACCGATGCGATTATAGAAGCGGTCAACGCGCAAGAGCGTCCGATTGTATACCTGCTCTGGGGAAAGCCTGCGCAAAGCAAGAGCCGTATGCTGAACAATCCAAACCATTTGATTTTAAAGGCGCCGCATCCAAGTCCGCTGTCGGCATACCGCGGATTTTTCGGCTGCAGGCATTTCAGCCAGGCCAACGCTTTTTTAGAGGAGCATGGGGCGGGACCGATTGACTGGCAGATTGAGAATATATAAGATTTGCATAAATTCCAAAGAACCTGTGTATAGCTATTAAAAAAGAGGTTTTTTGGAATGTTTTATATCATTGGCGATACGGGCATAACCGAAGCGGATCGTGACGCATGGGAAGAGAGCGCGTGCGGGATCGCGGTTTTCGACGAAGAAGATTGGGGCGGCGAGTTAAAATTAAAAGAGTCTTTTTCCCTGGGAAGAAAGGAAGAGGACGCTTTTTTCTGCAAGCTTGAGTTCCACAGTTCGTATCTGTTTGGGACGTTCCATATTCCTGTCAAAAAAAAGGAAAAGCGCAATTATGATTTTGCGGTGTATATTCTGGGCGATCGGCTGATTTTTATTGAGGAAACTTCTTTCGCGGCAGATTTGATCCAGGCGCTTCGCAGCCGGATTGGAGAAAATGCGTATACGATGGAACGCTTTCTGGACGATTTTTTTATGGCGGTAATCGAAGAAGATATTTTGTACCTGGCTGTACTGGAACGTGAGATCGCCAGTATGGAAGAAACGGTTCTGGAGGGGGAGACTGCCTATTTTCATTATCGTATGCTCTCCATCAAAAAAGAAATTTCCCGTTTTTACTGCTATTACGGGCAAATGACAGACATTGCAGAAGTCCTTGCCGCCCAAAAAAATGCCGGCAGGGATTTTTTGGAGCGGGTCAAGCGCCTGCAGAATGAAGCGCAGTCCCTCCGGGAATATGCTATGCAGGTGCAGGACGTTTATCAGGCGGAAATTACAATCCGCCAGAATAATGTGATGAACCTGCTGACCGTGGTTACGACGGTATTTTTGCCGCTGACGCTGATTGCGGGTTGGTATGGGATGAATTTTTATAATATGCCGGAGCTGGACTGGAAATATGGCTATCCGGCTGTTTCAGGCATCAGCCTGGCGGTCATTATTCTGATATTATATTTTTTTAAAAAGAAGAAATTTTTTTAGCGAAAGCCGCGGGAGGGCCGGGATTGGAGAAATATAAGGAAGATGCGGATAAGGCGCTTCGCAGGGAGAAGAAGCGGAGGGCAAAATACGAACGGAAAATAGAAAAGCGCCGTTATCGCCAGGCGCTGCGCAAAGAACACCGCTACGGCACGAATGAGACGCTCCGCTGGGACAGGCTCGACAATACGGCGCATTTATTTCCGGTTATCGCCGGGGAGAGTATGAGCAATGTTTACCGTATTTATGTCGTCTTAGAAGAAACGGTAGATAAAAAAATGCTGCAGCAGGCGCTTGACGCGGTGCTGCCCAAATTTGACGGGTTTAACGTGCGACTCAGACAGGGCGTTTTCTGGTATTATTTCGAGGAAAACGGGAAGCCGGCGCCAAAGGTACGCAGGGAGGGCGCATATCCGTGCCGATATATTGTCCAGAACCAAAACCGCAGTTACTTATTTCGCGTATCTTTTTATAAAAACCGGATCAATCTGGAAGTATTCCATGTCCTGACAGACGGAATGGGGGGCATCAATTTTTTAAAAGAACTGACGTACCAGTATCTGCGGATCGCGCATCCTGCTCTTGCGGATAAGGTAGGAGAAAAGCTTTCCGCCGATACCTCCATGAACCGGGAAGACAGCTTTTTAAAAAATTACAAAAAAAGCCATACAAAGGGCTATCAGACGCAGAAAGCGTACCTGCTCAAAGGAGAGCGGCTTAGGCCCGGCGAATTTGGCGTGATACACGGGATTATGAGCGTGGCGTCATTAAAAGAAACGGCGCGGCGTTACGGCGCGAGCATCAATGAATATCTGGTGTCCGCCTATATTTACAGTATTTATACGGAATGTATGCATGGAATGCCGGGGAAACGGTCAATCCGTGTGGCTGTCCCGGTCAATCTGCGGCCTTTTTTTGGTTCGGTTACGACGAAAAATTTTTTTGTTATGGTATCGGCCGAATTTAAGCCGCAGAAAGACTCCTATACGTTTGAGGAAGTGCTGGGGCTGACGCGGCAAAGTTTGCGGGAACAGATTACGAAGGAACATCTGGAAGAATTGTTTTCTTATAATGTTTCCAATGAAAAAAATATTGTGGCAAGGGCGGTTCCGTTATTTTTGAAAAATCTGGCCATGCGTTACGTGTATACGAAATCTGCGCTGGCCAATACGACGACGGTGACCAATATCGGCAATATTACGGTTGAGAAGGAATATGAACCGTATATCCGCATGTTCGGGGCGTTTTTGGCTATGTCGAAGGGACAGCCGCAGAAGGGGACGATTTGTTCCTACGGCGATCGGCTGATTTTTACATTTAGTTCCGTACTTGCGGATACATCCGTACAGCGCGGATTTTTCCGCAGGCTTTCGGAAGACGGGCTTGCGGTGTCGGTTCAAAGCAACGGCGTGTATTACGATTAGTACGGCGGAGGGGGTGCAAATATGGATTTAACAAGAATACGGGAACAAATCAACCGGGTGGACAGACAAATGGAAGAACTGTTTTTGGAACGGATGGCATGTGCCGCGCAGGTGGCAGAGTCCAAAAGGCATACGCAAAAGAAAGTCTATGCGCCCGAACGGGAGCAGGAAATTTTAATGCGTTTCGGACGGGAAACGGACGGGCTGAACGAAGAACGCAGGGCTTTTTTCCGGCAGATGATGGGAATCAGCCGGGCATACCAGTACGCAAGGCTGGCGGAAGGAAACGGGCTTTTAGAGGCGCTTCCGGAAGGGAAAGGGGAAGCGGCGCTAAAGTTTTCTTGCAAAATAGAGGATGGGCTTTTTACGGCGGCTCTTAATTCGGTTTTGATGTCCGGGCTTTGCGTGGCGGAAATGGAAGCGAAACAAAGCCGGGGGGATAAGTGTGGCGGCAGGCTGATTCTTACCGGAGATTTTTCCGCAGCGCCGGCCAGGGCGGCGGTCGCGCAGATATTGGAAGAACTGAACGGGGAGCTTGTATGGGTAAAAGAAGCTGCAATGCAAGCTTCGGATCGTGTCTGAAAATAAAAAATAAAGAAAGAGGAAAATAGTATGCGTAAACGAATAGTATCATTTTTAGTAACGGTTTGTCTGGTATGCGGCATGGGAACGGGGCATATATATGCACAGGAAGCGCCCGTATTATCCGGTTCTGCCGCAGAAACGGGCGTATTGGGCGGCCCGGACGAGGTTATGCCAACGGGATGCCGGCAGTTAATCCAGGTGGATCTGGAGCCGGGGGAAATACCGGAAATTTATGAAGCGCCAAAAGACGAATCCTTTCGGAAAAGCGCGGCTGTGTACCAGTCGGTATGGGATTCTTACTCTACAAATTATTATTACAATCTGTTAGGGGACGCGGAGAGGGCGCTTTGGGATAAACTGGATCAGATGTGCCTGGGTTATCTGGCCGGGACGGAAACGCTGACAAGCAAGGAACACTATAGAAATTCACAGAGCGGCCTGGATTTTGATTATTACAGGACAAAGGGCGTAGTGTTTTCCGGTTTGAACCGCGTGCAGGCTCATAATACGCTGAATATGTTTGTGTTTTCCAACCCGCAGTATTATTTTCTGCAGTCGCTTTCCAGCGTTTCGGAATCGGGCGGCAGCGGCATTGCAGTGCTTACGGTAAATGAGTCCTTTGCCAACGGCGCAAAAAGGATGCAGGAAACGGCAAAGATACAGGCTGTGATCCAGGACTGGATGCAGCAGATCAATGCAGAGCCGACCGTATTGCTGAAAGAAAAAAAGATACACGATATGATCTGTAAAAAAGTTACATATGATATGGATTATAATACGTTTCAGCAGAATCCGTATAATCAGACAATTTACAGCGTATTTTTTACGGATACAACCGTATGCGCCGGATATTCCCAGGCAATGCAGCTTCTGTGCAATGCGGCGGGCATCGACTGCGCCGTCGTGACAAGCGAGGAGCATGAGTGGAATATCGTCCGCTTAAACGGCACATGGTATTATGTGGACTGTACCTGGGACGATAATGTGGCTGACTATAACGGATGGGATAGTTCCTATTATTACTTTAACAGGAGCCTGCAGACTTATATGAACGACAGCAACAAGCAAAACGTAGAGTCCCACATTACAGAGCCGATGTGGAACGGGCTTCTGCCGGAACTTATTTATGATTCCGGGGCTACCGAAACGGATTATGGGACGATCTTTACGCCGTCTTCGGCGCTTTTGCCGCCGCAGATTGCAGCGAGCGACGACCGGGTTACGATTACGTCGCCTTCCGGCGGAACCATATATTATACGACGGACGGAAGCGAGCCTTCTGTGGCTTCTACAAGGGCAAGGCGCTATACCGGGGCGATTGTATTGTCCGCCGTAACGCGCATACGGGCGGTTGCAGTGGCCAACGCCTGCATTGACAGCGCAATTTCCGAACTGACCGTAACGCCGCAGTACAGGGTGACGCTTAGTGCAAACGGCGGTTATATCGGCAAAAAAGGCGTAACAACGTCCGCAAGGACGATTATAAGCGGCAATACGTTAGGGAAGCTGCCGGATGCGAAACGCAAAGGATATGCGTTTTTGGGCTGGTATACGGCGAAATCCGGCGGGAGCAAAGTTGACGCGTCCCTGAACGTATCGGCCAGCAAGACGTACTATGCGCGCTGGGCTAAGATTAAGAAAAAGAAGGCGTTTCTTTCGTCTGCGAGGAATGTATCCGGCAAGGCAATCAAACTAAAGATCAAAAAGGTGAATACGGCAAGCGGGTATCAGCTGCGGTATTCGGCGAATAAAAATATGTCCGGTTCCAAGAAGAAAGAAACTACAGAAACCACTTATACGATTAAGAAGCTGAAAAAGGGCAAAACCTACTATGTGCAGGTACGTATGTTCCAGAAGGATTCCGTATCCGGCAAAAAGACATACGGCCCGTGGAGTAAAGCCAAATCTGTCAAGATTAAAAAATAACGAATCATATGAAAAAGAATCAGAAACTGTTTGCCTTTTTGGGCAGGTACCGGGGGATTTTCGCACTCGTATTGTTTCCGGCAGTCCATTTTTATCTGCTGGAGGCATATACGCACAACGGTTTTGTGCAGGTGCGCCCCTGGTCGCAATTTTTTAATATTATCTTGTATGAGCTTGCGGCCTGGATTTTGTTTTTTCTGACGCGCAGCGTAAGGGCGGCGCTTTTGGCGGAAGGCATATGCGCGATGGCGCTTGGACTGGCGAATTATTACGTGTATACGTTTCGTTCCCTGCCGCTTGTGCCATGGGATCTGTTGTCTGCAGGGACGGCGGCAAGCGTGGCGGGCAATTACGATTTTACGCCGACTCCCCGGGTGGCGGCCGTCGTGGCGGCGTTTGCGGCTGTATTTGCGCTTGAGTGGTTTTGCAGGCTGGATTTAGAAAAAAAGAAACGCAGGTTTTTTCTGCTTTGGGCTGTTTTGCTCGGCGTCGGCTTAAACGTTTTTGCGGGTGTTTTGCAGCAGGAGGATTTCCAGAACCGCCATAGGATGTACAATAAACTTTTTACGCCTGTTTTTATGTGGCAGGTCAATGGTTTTGCGCTTACGATGGTAATGGAACTGCCGTATCTGGCAGTGGAAAAGCCGTCCGGCTACCGCAAAGAAGAAGCAAAAGAAATTCTGGCGTCGTATGAACCGGAACAGGAAAACGCTCCGGAAGCGGAAAAACCCAATATTATTGTAATCATGGACGAGGCGTTCTCGGATTTGGGCGTTTTGGGAGATTTTACGCCGAGCGAAGATTATATGCCGTATTTTCACCGTATGGAAGAAGAAGCAAAAAGCGCTGCGCATATGGTAAGCGGTTCGCTGCACGTATCGGTCTGCGGCGGCAATACGGCCAATACGGAATTTGAGTTTTTAACGGGAAACACTATGGCCTTTCTGCCGCAGGGCAGCATTCCCTACCAGCAGTATATCAAGCGGGAAATCCCCGCGCTTCCTTCTTACCTAAAGGAGCTTGGCTATGAAACCTATGCCATGCATCCGTATTACAGTGCGGGGTGGGACAGGGACAGGGTATATCCGCTGCTTGGCTTTTCCAATCTGGAATTTATTTCGGATTACAGCCAGAAAAGATATATCCGTGAATATGTCAGCGACGAAACCTGTATGAATAAAATCATAGATACGTTTGAACAAAAAGACGCGGGGAAGCCGATGTTTTTATTCCATGTCACGATGCAGAATCACGGCGCATACGGTACCGTATACGATAATTTTGCGCCGGATATTTTTGTGGAAGGGGCGGATTCCTATGCGCTTTCGACGTATTTGTCCCTGATTAAAAGAACGGATGAGGCTTTAGAAACGCTGATTTCTTATTTTTCGGAGAAAACAGAGCCGGTTATGGTGGTATTCTTCGGGGATCACCAGCCAAACGATACGGTTGCGGAGCCGGTTTTAAGGCAAAATCAGATGAGTTACCGTACGCTTACGGAAGAACAGACCAGGCTGCGCTACCAGGTGCCGTATCTGATCTGGGCGAATTTTGATCTCAAAGGAGGCGTATCCGGCCGGGAAGGGAATAAGACGGATATCAGCGCAAATTATCTGGGCGTGCGTGTTTTGGAAGCGGCGGGTCTTCCCCTTCCGGCTTACCAGTCGTTTTTAAAGGAACTTTTGGAGAGACTTCCGGTTGTTTCCGCCGTGTCGGATACCTCATACGGGGATAACGCCGCGGCTATGGGGCAGTATCAGAAGCTGCAGTATTATCAGTTGTTTGACGGGCCATAAGTTCCTGCAGGCTGCCGGAACGGATTTATGAGCGTGAGGGTAAAGGAGCGGTCATGCGTAAGTTGAAAGAAAATAAATGGTATCTGAGTGCGTTTTTTGTTCCGTTTGCGGCTGCAGCGCTGATCTGCATCCGCAACGGGGTTTATCCGTTTGGGGAAAACTGTATCCTCCATATCGATATGTACCATCAGTACGAGCCGTTTTTTACCGAACTGATGGACAAATTAAAACATGGGGGAAGTTTATTGTATTCGTTTCGGATTGGGCTTGGATCGGATTTTGTTTCACTGATTTCGTATTATCTGGCAAGCCCGTTTAATTTCCTTTTGGCGTTTTGCCCTTCGTCCCACGTCATAGAGTTTATGACGCTGCTGGTTTTGGTAAAAATCGGGCTGTGCGGCCTTAGCTTTGCCGTCTATATCAAAGGGCGTTTCGGGGAGGAAAAGCCGGAAGGAATTTTGTTTGCCGTATGCTATGCCTTATCCGGCTATATGGCGGCATACAGCTGGAATATCATGTGGCTGGATTGTGTTTTTCTGGCTCCGCTTACAGTATTGGGGCTGGAAAAGCTGGTAAAAGAAGGCAGGTATAAGCTTTACTGCATCAGCCTTGCAGCTGCGGTTCTTTGCAATTTTTATATTGCGTTTATGCTCTGCCTGTTCCTTGCGCTGTATTTTGCGGTATACTGCCTGGAAGAACTGCGCGGCGCAAAAGAGAGGGCAAAAAGCTTTGGAAGGTTTGCGCTGTACTCTCTTTTGGCGGGAGGGATGGGCGCGGCGCTTATAATCCCGGAAGCAATTGTTTTAAGCTACAGCGGATCTTCAGGCATCCGCTTTCCCGAAACGGCGGAATGGTATTTTGGATTATTTTCGATGTTGGCAAGGCACTGTGTCAATGTGGAGGCTTATACCGGGCGCGATCACTGGCCGAACCTCTATTGCGGCGCGGCCGTTTTTCTGCTTCTTTCATTGTATTTTTTAAACCGGAAGATCCCGCGTAAGAAAAAAATAAACCGGGCGGTTTTGATTGCGTTTTTCTGGCTTGGATTTTCCTCTAATATCTTAGATTTTGTCTGGCACGGGCTGCATTTTCCGGATTCTTTGCCGGGGCGGCAGGTGTTTTTGTATGTATTTTTGCTGCTTATAACTATTTACGAAGGTTTTTCACAGCGCACAGGAAACCGTCTGCGTGATATCGTCATCGGCGTTTTGGCGTCGTCGGCCATACTTGCCCTTGCGGCTTTTGTTTCAGACGGGGAGCTGGTTACGAAAAGCAGTATTTTTATAACCGCGGCTCTTATTTTGTGCTATGCCGTTTTACTGTTGCTATACAGGATTTGCCACAGGGATATCCGTACGTTCGTCCGGGGCTCTTTTTTGGCGCTGGCATTTTTGGAACTTTTTTATAACTTTAGCTGTACCGGGCTGGATACTACAAGCCGCACAAGTTATACCAAAAACTGGGCTTCTGTAAAATCCCTCTTAAAAGAAATCGGCGACGCGGATGAAGAGCCGTTTTACCGGATTGAGGAAATGGAGCGCCTGACCAAAAACGACGCGGCGATTTACGGGTATCCGTCCGCAACGATCTTTTCTTCCATGATGAATATCGGCGTCAGCCGCTTTTACCGCAAACTCGGGATGGAAGGCGGCAAGAATTTTTACAGCTACAGCGGGGCCACTCCGTTAGCTTCCGCGATGCTTTCCGTAAAATACCTGATTGCAAAAAATCCGTACGAAGAAAGCCCGCTGCGCACGCTGGCTGCGGAAGACGGCGCGTTCTATATCTATGAAAACAAATATACGCTTCCTCTGGGGTTTATGATGGACGCGGATTTTGAGTCCCGTTGGAACGCGCAGAGCGGATCGCCGATTGATAATCTGAACCGGCTTTCGTCGCTGCTTGGGGCGTCGGAACGGATGCTTGCGCCCTTAGAGGGCGCGGTGGATGTAAAAGAGGATGTGACGGAGGTAACGGCAGAAAAGGACGGTTATCTGTACGCAACGTATACGGATACGTCGGTTACAAACATAACGGTAAAAAACAAAGATCGGGTCAGGAAATTTAATAAGTGCGATCACGGGTATATTCTGGATCTGGGATGGTGCAGGGCGAAGGATACGGTGGAAATTACAAATACTTCGGATGCAGCGGATTTTAAAGTTTCGGTATACCGCCTGAATTTAGAGGCGCTTGAGCAGGCTTACGCGAAATTAAGGGAACAGGTCCTTATTGTGGACGAATTTTCGGATACGAAGATTACCGGCCATATACAGGTAAAAAAACCTGCAAATCTGATTGTTTCCATACCAAAGGAAGCCGGATGGCATATTTTCGTAGATGGGAAGGAAACAAAAGCCGGTACTTTTATGGAAAGCATGATAGAAATTCCGCTGATTTCAGGGGAGCACAGGATTGAATTAAAATACAGGACGCCGGGACTTCTTACCGGAGCCTCAATCAGCGCGTTTTGTCTGGGGGTATTTCTTCTGATTTGCCTTTTTGAAAAGAAAAGGAAATAAAATCGGGATTACCCCTTGACAAACGCAGCCTGACTGCTATAATAGACTTAAACATATGAACAATTGCTCATATGAATATAAAATTAAAATAAAAAGGAGATCTATTATGAAAAAAACGTATAAGATTGAAGTGGACTGTGCCAACTGTGCCAACAAGATGGAAGAAGCCGCATGTAAGACCCCCGGCGTAAAAAGCGCCGCCGTAAATTTCATGGCGTTAAAAATGGCTGTGGAGTTTGAAGAAGGCGCGGTCCCGGCAAACGTCATGCAGGAAGTTTTAAAAAACTGCAAAAGGGTAGAAGACGACTGTGAAATTTTCTTTTGACATGGTAGAAGACGATTGTGGAATTTTCTTCTGATAAAGAAAGGGGATTTCTATGAATAAAAAACAAAAAAAAGTCCTTGTAAGGATAATAGCCGCCTCTGTAATCATGGCGGTATTATCGGCGCTTCCCTTAAGCGGCGGCATCCGTTTTGCCCTGTTTTTGATACCATACCTGATTATAGGGTATGACATTTTGAAAAAAGCGGCCAAAGGCATTTTAAACCGCCAGATATTTGATGAAAATTTTCTGATGGCGGCCGCGACCATAGGGGCGATTCTTTTAGGAGAATATACGGAAGGCGTGGCGGTTATGCTGTTTTACCAGATTGGCGAACTGTTCCAGAGTTACGCCATTGGAAAAAGCCGCAAAAATATCAGCGAACTGATGGACATACGCCCGGATTATGCCAATATAGAGCGAAACGGCAGCGTAGAACAGGCCGATCCGGATGAAGTGGGGACGGGAAGCGTTATCTTAGTGCGTCCCGGTGAGAAAGTACCGATTGACGGCGTAATTATAGAGGGGGCGTCTTCACTAAATACCGGCGCCCTGACCGGGGAAAGCCTGCCGCGCGAAGTATCGCAGGGCGACGAGGTTATAAGCGGCTGCATCAATATGACAGGCGTGCTCCGGATTCGGACGACGAAAGAATTTGGCGAATCTACCGTATCAAAGATTCTGGATCTGGTTGAAAACGCAAGTTCCAGGAAATCCAGATCCGAAAACTTTATTTCCCGTTTTGCAAGGGTCTATACGCCCGCTGTCTGTTATGGCGCCCTTGCGCTTGCCCTTGTGCCGCCGCTTTTAAACCTTTTCGTGTTTGGTATGCCGCCGCAGTGGGGCATGTGGGTATACCGCGCGCTTACTTTTCTGGTTATCAGCTGTCCCTGCGCTCTGGTTATCAGTATTCCGCTCAGTTTTTTTGCCGGGATTGGCGGAGCAGGGAATGCAGGCGTCCTTGTAAAAGGCTCCAATTATCTGGAAGCGCTTGCGTCTGCAAAATATGTGGCGTTTGATAAAACCGGGACGATGACGCAGGGCGTATTCGAGGTAAACGGCATCCATCACAGTAAAATTCCGGAGGATAAGCTGCTGGAACTGGCCGCCCTGGCGGAATTGTATTCTTCCCACCCGATCAGCAAAAGCTTAAAAAAAGCTTATGGGAAGGAGCCGGACAAAAGCAGGGTGTCCGATGTGGAAGAAATCGGCGGCAACGGCGTGACGGCAAAGGTTGACGGCAGGGCTGTCGCTGTCGGAAACGGCAGGTTAATGGAACGTATGGGCATTTCATACAGGGAATGCACACAGGCCGGGACGGTGGTGCATATTGCGGTGGAAGGCAGCTACATGGGCCATATTTTAATATCCGACCGTTTAAAACCCCATGCAAAAGAAGCCGTTGCCCAGTTGAAAAAATCCGGCATAGAAAACCTTGTGATGCTTACCGGGGACAGCCGTGCCGCCGCAGAACAGACGGCGGGCGAACTGGGAATTAAAACTGTTTTTAGCGAACTGCTTCCGGAGGATAAGGTTTCAAAGACCGAAGAACTGCTTGCGCTAAAGAGTGCGAAAGAAAAACTGGCGTTTGTCGGGGACGGCATCAACGACGCCCCGGTCTTGTCAAGGGCGGATATCGGGATTGCGATGGGCGCGCTTGGTTCGGACGCCGCCATAGAAGCGGCGGATGTCGTGCTGATGGACGACGACCCGTTAAAAATTGCAAAGGCGATCCGTATCGCCAGAAAATGTATCCGGATTGTCTATGAAAATATTTACTTTGCAATTGGCGTGAAACTGCTCTGCCTGCTTTTGGGAGCGCTTGGGATTGCTAATATGTGGCTGGCTATTTTTGCGGACGTCGGCGTGATGGCGCTGGCCGTGTTAAACGCCATTCGCGCATTGTTTGTAAAAAATCTGTAAGGAGGAGAACATGGAAAAAAAAGAAGCCGTTTGCTGCGATACCGTTGAAGTGCACGAAGAACTGTTAAAAATAGTAAACGAAACGATGCCCGAAGAAACGGAACTGTACGATCTGGCAGAATTATTCAAAGTATTCGGGGATTCTACCCGTATCCGTATTTTATTTGTGCTGTTTGAGGCGGAGGTATGCGTCTGTGATCTGGCCGAGGCGCTTCATATGACGCAGTCGGCGATTTCGCACCAGCTTCGCATTTTAAAACAGAACAAGCTGGTCAAGAGCAGGCGGGAAGGCAAGTCGGTATTTTATTCTCTGGCGGATTCACATGTGCGTACGATTATTGCACAGGGGCGGGAACATATCGAAGAATAGAGGCGCATAGGATAAAAGAAAAAGAGGTTTTTTATGTTCCAGATTACGCCAAGGCTCAATTTTATGAAATTATTTTACAACAACAGGCCGCGCGCCTACGCGCAGATAGAAGGCGGCGGCAGTTATCCCCAAATTTCGGGCGCCGTAAATTTTTACAGCGTCCCGGGCGGGGGCGTGTTAATCGAAGCAGAGATATTCGGGCTGCCGGATTCGGGCAGGCCGGGTATCCCTGCTTTTTATGCGTTCCATATACATGAGAACGGGGATTGTACGGATTCGTTTGCAAATACCGGAGGCCATTACAACCCATACCAAATGCCGCATCCCATGCATGCCGGGGATATGCCGCCGCTGCTGTCCAATGAAGGGTACGCGTGGCTGGCATTTTACGATCAGGGAATAGAACTTTACGATCTGGTTGGCAAATCCGTGCTGATCCACCGGAATGCGGACGATTTTACATCCCAGCCTGCGGGGAATGCCGGGGATAAGATTGGATGCGGGGTTATTCGGTATGTAGACGACTGGGAGGAAGGAAGAGACAGACAGTAACGGCTTTACACAGTTCAATCCATTTGATATAATGCCGATATAAAAAGCAAACAGATGAGAATGGAGGATTTGTTTCATGGGTGAAGGATACGGAGATTATCAAAAACCTTACGGGGAGCCGCAGCAAAACGGAGACGGCGGGCAGGGGATGGCGATTGCGTCTATGATACTTGGAATCGTATCGATTGTGTTATGCTGCGCCTGGTATATCAGCCTGATCTGTGCAGTTGCGGGGATTGTCCTTGGGGTCTTGCATAATAAGAAAGGCGCTAAGAGCGGAATGGCTACCGCAGGGATTGTGTGCAGCGTTATTGGAATTGTACTTACGGTTGCAGTTTGGATACTGGCGGTGATTGGCCTGGCGATGTTCGGGGAACTGGCCGGCCTGCAGGACGCTGTCTTTTGATGAAAAGGGGCAGCGCACAATACAACAGGGATTGGAGTGTAAAAGATGGATAGAGACAACTTATATCCGGACAGAGAAGAACAGGGATTAAAAGAAGAACGTAATGACGTGCCTCATGAAATGCCGCAGGATGAAATGAACGGCGGAATTTACAAAGAAGGCGCGCACCAGAACCGGGGAGAATACCGTGATCCGGAAGCGGACTTCCGGAAGGAGCCGTATCAGCAGGAAACATACCGGCAGGGAACCTATCAGCAGATTTACCAGGAGCCTGGCAGCGGGGCGTACCGGCCTGCCGGGGAAGGGTTTGGAATCGCGTCCCTTGCGCTGGGAATTGCATCCATGGTGTTGTTCTGCAGCTGCCTGAATATACCGCTGGCAATCCTGGCCATTGTGTTTGGGATTATCCAGATTACGAAGCCCTCCGGCAGAAAGGGACTGGCAGCCGGCGGGATTGTGACGGCTGTCATATCTCTGATTGCGTTTGTGGTCTTTTTGATTGTACTGTGGGGAAGCACGGACTTTCGCGAAGGACTAAAGAGAGGGCTCGAACTGCAAAGAGGTCTGGAATACGAAGACAGACTGCAGGAGGATATTCCGGAGGATCACGACGATTGGGGAGGCGAAGATTGGATAGAAGATCCGTTTGAGGATGAGATTCCAAGGACATTTTAGGAAAAAGACGGGGAAATCTCCCCTTGACAAACCCTGTCAGCCCCGCTTATACTAACTATGCGAAAGACGATGACGAAGACAGTAAGATAGTATGCCAAAATCAAAGCGAGCCGGGACGGTGAAAGCCGGTATGAGTAGCATTTATCCGAACATCACTTCTAAGTTGCAGCCCGAAATCTTATTGTACGAAAGAGAGTAAGCGCTGACGTCCATTCCCACGTTACGGGGATCGTATATGCGGGAGGTTTCTTCCCAAGTATGTTGTAACAGGTGGTACAACGATGCAAAGCCCTTCGTCCTATTACAGGAAGAGGGCTTTTTTTTATCATCGAAATATAAGGAGGAAATTCATGTACAACAAAGTCGAAACAAACTTAAATTTTGTGGAACGTGAAAAACAGACGGAACAGTTCTGGAAAGACAACGATATTTTCAAAAAAAGCATGGAAAACCGAAAAGGCGGCGAGACATACACATTTTACGACGGCCCGCCTACCGCAAACGGCAAGCCCCATATCGGGCATGTTTTAACCCGTGTCATCAAGGACATGATCCCAAGGTATCAGACCATGAAAGGCAAATACGTGCCGCGTAAAGCCGGATGGGATACCCACGGGCTTCCGGTGGAACTGGAAGTGGAACGCCTTTTGGGCTTGAACGGCAAAGACCAGATCGAAGCCTACGGCATGGAACCATTCTTAAAAAAATGCAAGGAATCCGTCTGGAAATACAAAGGCATGTGGGAGGATTTTTCCGGGACCGTAGGTTTTTGGGCAGATATGGACGATCCGTATGTGACCTACCACGATGATTTTATCGAGTCCGAATGGTGGGCCCTAAAGCAGATTTGGGACAAAAAGTTATTGTACAAGGGATTTAAAATTGTCCCGTACTGCCCGCGCTGCGGTACGCCGCTGTCTTCTCAGGAAGTCGCGCAGGGCTACAAGACCGTTAAAGAACGCTCTGCTATCGCGCGGTTTCCGGTTGTCGGGGAGGACGCTTACTTTCTGGCGTGGACGACGACGCCCTGGACGCTGCCGAGCAACGTCGCGCTCTGCGTAAATCCCGACGAGACGTACTGCAAGGTGAAAGCAGCCGACGGATACGTATATTATCTGGCGAAAGCCCTGCTGGATCAGGTGCTTGGCGCGCTCTCGAAAGAAGAAGGGCAGGCGGCGTATGAAATTCTGGAGGAGTACAAGGGCACGGATCTGGAACACAAAGAATATGCTCCGTTATTTGATTTTGCAGACAAAATCATTGAAAAGCAGCATAAAAAGGCGCATTTTATTACCTGCGACAGCTATGTTACCATGACCGACGGAACGGGAATCGTACACATTGCCCCGGCGTTCGGCGAGGACGACGCCGCAGTCGGCAGGAAATACGATCTGCCGTTTGTGCAGCTGGTCAACGGCAAGGGCGAAATGACGGAAGAGACAAACTATGCGGGCGTCTTTGTAAAAAATGCGGATCCGATGGTATTAAAGGAACTGGAAGAAAAGGGGCTGTTATTTGACGCGCCCAAATTTGAGCACGAATACCCGCACTGCTGGCGCTGCGATACGCCGCTGATTTATTATGCACGGGAATCGTGGTTTATTAAAATGACCGCGGTGAAGGAGGATTTGATCCGCAACAACAATACGGTGAACTGGATCCCGGAATCCATCGGCAAGGGACGCTTCGGCGACTGGCTCGAAAATATCCAGGACTGGGGAATCTCAAGGAACCGTTACTGGGGGACGCCGTTAAATGTCTGGGAATGCGAATGCGGCCATCAGGACTGCGTCGGCGGAAGGGCAGAGCTTGCCGAAAAGAGCGGGGATCCTGCCGCGGCAAACGTAGAGCTGCACCGGCCGTATATTGACGGGGTTACGATCCGGTGCGGCAAATGCGGCGGCGTCATGCACCGCGTGCCGGAGGTGGTGGACTGCTGGTTTGATTCGGGCGCAATGCCGTTTGCACAGCACCATTATCCGTTTGAAAATAAGGAGCTGTTTGAGCAGCAGTTCCCGGCGCAGTTTATTTCCGAGGCGGTCGATCAGACCCGCGGGTGGTTCTACTCGCTGATGGCGGAATCGACGCTTTTATTCAATCAGTCGCCGTATGAAAACGTTATTGTGCTGGGGCATGTGCAGGATGAAAACGGGCAGAAGATGAGCAAATCCAAAGGAAATGCCGTCGATCCGTTTGACGCGCTCGAGACCTACGGCGCAGACGCAATCCGCTGGTATTTTTACATCAATTCCGCGCCGTGGCTGCCGAACCGGTTTCACGGGAAAGCCGTACAGGAAGGGCAGCGCAAATTTATGGGCACGCTCTGGAATACGTATGCGTTTTTCGTGCTGTACGCTAATATCGACGGGTTTGACGCGGGCAAATACGAGCTTTGCTATGATAAATTATCGGTGATGGACAAGTGGCTGTTGTCCAAATTAAACAGCCTGGTTTCGGACGTGGATACTAACCTGGGCAATTACCGCATTCCGGAAGCGGCGCGCGCGCTGGACGGCTTTGTGGACGAGATGAGCAACTGGTATGTCAGAAGAAGCCGCGAGCGTTTCTGGGCAAAAGGCATGGAGCAGGACAAAATCAACGCGTATATGACGCTTTATACCGCGCTTGTCACCGTGGCAAAATGCGCCGCGCCGATGATCCCGTTTATGGCGGAGGATATCTACCGGAACCTGGTAGGAAACGTAAACCCGGGCGCGCCGGAAAGCGTGCATCTTTGTGATTTCCCGGCGGCGGATACGTCCGTCATTGACAGGGAACTGGAAGCGGATATGGAAGCGGTTTTAAAAGTAGTCGTGCTCGGGCGCGCCTGCCGCAACGCCGCCAATATGAAAAACCGCCAGCCGATCGGAACGATGTATGTCAAGGCGCCGTTTGTACTTTCCGCGTTTTATACCGAAATCATTGCGGAAGAATTAAACGTAAAGCGCGTGGAATTTTCCGACGACGTCAGCGCATATACGAGTTATTCTTTTAAACCGCAGCTTCGCACCGTAGGGCCGAAATACGGCAAATATTTAGGGCAGATTAAGGCGGCTTTGTCCGAACTGGACGGCAATGCGGCAATGAATGAACTAAAGTCCTCCGGCATGCTTAAACTTGACAGTATCGGGGAAAATATTGTATTATTAGAGGAAGATCTGCTCATTACCATGACACAGGCCGAAGGGTATGTAACGGACCAGGATCACGACGTTACGGTTGTGCTGGATACGAACCTGACAGCGGAATTGATAGAAGAAGGGTTTGTCCGTGAGCTGATCAGTAAAATTCAGACAATGCGCAAGGAAGCAGGGTTTGAAGTGACAGATAAAATTACAGTTTCTTACCGGGCAGAGGAAAAGGCCGACGGGATTTTTTCGCGCAACAAAGAGCAGATTGCGGCGGAAACTCTGGCAGAAGATATCATGACCGACAAGCTTGGCGGTTATGAAAAAGAGTGGAATATCAACGGCGAGCGTGTCAGCCTCGAAGTAAAGAAACTGGATAAGGAGGAAATCTGACGTTTATGGAAACAGCAATTTTTGACAAAGAGGCATTTAAAAAAGAGGTAAAGGACAATGTGCGTTCCCTTTACCGCAAAAGCTTAGAGGAAGCGACGGATCAGGAACTGTTCCAGGCGGTGTCCTATGCGGTCAAGGAGGTCGTGATTGATCAGTGGATGGAGACCCAAAACAGCATGAAAAAGCAGGATCCGAAGGTCGTGTATTATATGTCCATGGAATTTCTGATGGGCCGTGCCCTGGGGAACAACCTGATTAACCTGACCGCCTATAAGCAGGTGGCGGAAGCGCTTAATGAGATGGGGCTGGATATCAATGTAATTGAGGATCAGGAGCGCGATCCGGCGCTTGGCAACGGCGGCCTCGGCAGGCTTGCGGCGTGCTTTATGGAGTCTTTGGCTACGCTTGGCTACTCGGCATACGGATGCGGGATCCGTTACCGTTACGGTATGTTTAAGCAGAAAATCGAAGACGGCTTCCAGATTGAAGTGGCCGACAACTGGTTAAAGGACGGCTATCCGTTTGAACTGCGCCGCCCGGAATACACCTACGAGGTGAAATTCGGCGGTTATGTGCGAGCGGTCAATACGCCGGACGGCAGGGTGAAATTCCAGCAGGAGGGCTACCAGGTCGTGCGCGCCGTACCGTACGACATGCCGATATTGGGATATGACAACCATATGGTCAATACGCTTATGATCTGGGACGCGGAGCCGATTGAGTGCTTTGAGCTGGATTCGTTTGACAAGGGCGATTACCACAAGGCGGTAGAGCAGGAAAACTTAGCGAAGAACCTGGTGGAGGTGCTTTATCCGAATGACAACCACATTGCAGGCAAGGAGCTGCGTTTAAAACAGCAGTATTTCTTCGTGTCCGCAAGCGTACAGCGCGCCATTGCGCGGTTTAAAAAGAACCATACCGATATCCATGATTTGCCGAAAAAAGTAGCGTTCCAGTTAAACGATACGCATCCGACCGTAGCGGTGGCGGAACTGATGCGTTACCTGTTAGACGAAGAGGATCTGGCATGGGAGGACGCATGGGAGATTACGACCCGGACCTGCGCTTATACCAACCATACGATTATGGCGGAGGCGCTGGAGAAATGGCCGATTGAGATCTTTTCCAGGCTGCTGCCGCGTATTTATCAGATTGTGGAAGAAATTAACCGCAGGTTTATCTTGGAAATCCAGAAACAATATCCGGGCGACAACGGCAAGGTAGAGCGCATGGCGATCATCTACAACGGACAGGTCAAGATGGCGCACCTTGCAATTGCGGCGGGCTATTCCGTAAACGGCGTGGCAAGGCTGCACACGGAAATCTTAAAGAACCAGGAATTAAAAGATTTCTACGAAATGTTCCCGAAGAAATTCAATAATAAGACGAACGGCATTACGCAGCGCCGCTTCCTTCTGCACGGCAACCCGCTTTTGGCGGACTGGGTGACAAAGCATGTCGGTTCGGAATGGATTACCGATTTAAGCCGGATCAAAAAGCTTGCCCTGTATGCGGACGACGCGAAGGCGCAGCATGAATTTATGAACATCAAATACCAGAACAAAGTACGCCTGGCAAAATATATCAAAGAGCACAACGGCATTGACGTAGATCCGCGTTCTATTTTTGACGTACAGGTAAAACGTCTGCATGAGTACAAACGGCAGCTGTTAAACATCCTGCACATTATGTACCTGTACAACGAATTAAAGGAGCATCCGGACCGCGAATTTTATCCGCGCACCTTTATTTTCGGCGCAAAGGCTGCGGCAGGGTATAAGATTGCAAAGCTTACGATTAAGCTGATCAACAGCGTTGCGGAAGTGATCAATAACGACGCAAGCATAGGCGGCAAGTTAAAAGTCGTATTTATCGAGGATTACCGGGTATCGAACGCGGAGTGGATTTTTGCGGCGGCCGACGTCAGCGAGCAGATTTCCACGGCAAGCAAGGAAGCGAGCGGCACCGGCAATATGAAATTTATGTTGAACGGCGCGGTGACAATCGGCACGATGGACGGCGCGAACGTGGAAATGTTAGAGGAAGTCGGCAAGGAAAATATGTTTATTTTCGGAATGAGCTCCGACGAGGTAATTGCCCATGAGAAGAACCGGGATTACAACCCGATGCAGATCTTTAACAGCGACCAGGATATCCGCAAGGTGTTAATGCAGTTGATTAACGGGTTTTATTCCCCGCACAACAGCGAGCTGTTCCGCGAGCTTTACAATTCGCTGTTAAATACGCAGTCCACGCGGTATGCGGATACGTATTTTATCCTGGCGGATTTCCGCTCTTATGCGCAGGCGCAGAAGGAAGTGGTGGAAGCATACAAGGATGAAAAACGCTGGGCAAAGATGGCGATGTTAAATACGGCCTGCGCCGGTAAGTTTTCTTCTGACCGTACCATTCAGGAATACGTGGACGATATCTGGCATTTGGATAAATTGCATGTAGAAAAAGAAAAAAATAATTTGTAGGAGGTTTCTATGACAAAGAGCGAAATATTAGAACGTGTGCAGGAACTGATGCAGGAAAGGGAAAACCTGATACGCGAACACGAAGATTTAATTAAAAAAGATAAATTGCTGACCGAGCAGTTGGAAGTCATTTTACAGGAACTGGCTTCTTGATTTATGAAGGAGAATCCGCAGAAGAGCAGAAAGCTTCTGCGGATTTTTTTAAAATTTATTAAAAAATCAAAAGGAGGAACAAACATGAAACAAATCAGGAGAAGGGCGCTTTGCATGATACTTGCAATTCTGGTTGCGGCGCCGTGGCATCCGGGCATGGTACGGGCGGCTTCGGGGAATATGGTTATGACGGTGCGGGCTGCCGATATGGATCCGTCGCGGGAGAATTATTTTTCGTATACCGCATATGCGGGAAAATCCTGGACGAACAATGCGGACGAGTCGTACATTGATCTCGGGGAGTCAGACGACAGGGCGCAGGAATGTTACTATGAGGTTCATTTCAAAGGAAGCGGAATATCCTTATATGCGGTAAAGGCCCCTGCCCACGGCAAAGTGAAAGTTACGGTAGACGGCAAAAATGAACAGACGGTGGATTTGTACAGCAGTGAACGTACATCGCCGCAGGAAGTGTATACGCTGCAGGATCTGCCGGAAGAAGAGCATGTGCTAAAGGCGGTGACCCTGCCGGAAAAATCCGGTTCGAAGATTGTAAACCAGGTGCATTCTGCGCGGATAACATACAAGCCTGTGGAAGGAGAGCCGGACTTGGGCGGCGCGGCTTGTGATACGAACTGGCAGTATACCAGCGACCGGTACGAGGACATTGCGGGGAGAAATGATTCCGCAGCAAAGCTTTATGCCTGGAAAAATGATAAAGCGACTGGCGAACTGGCGCTGTATACCAAAAACTGCAGTTTAAAAAATGTCCGCGTGACGGCAAGCCCGCTGAAAAGCCAGACGGATACGATTGGGGAGGAACACGTTAAAACCGTATTTATCAAGTCTACGAAAGCATATTCCGGCGGATATGTCGACGGTGTAAACCTTGGCGGCGTTTTTCCGGCTACCGACACCAACCGCAGTGATTCCGCTGATATTTTATATCAGCACGGCGGTTCTGTGGATATGGATTACAACAGCGTACAGCCGGTTTGGGTGGAATTTGACATTCCAAAAGATGCCAGGGCCGGGACTTATACCGGTACGGTGACGGCTACGGCGGACGGGATCAAAAAGCCGCTGACGTTTACATATACGGTTGTGGTGCAGGATATGGAACTGCCGGATGCGGAATCGTTTAAAGATACGTTTGATATTGAACTTTGGCAGTACCCGTATACCAATGCGGAATATTATGATGTGGAGCCGTTTTCGGAAGAGCATTATGAATTAATGGAATCTTCCATGCAGATTTACAAATCAATCGGCGGCCATGCCATAACTACAACGATTTCGGAAGAAGCATGGAACGGGCAGACCTACAGTAAGAACGAAGTGCACTATCCTTCCATGGTGAAGTGGACGAAAGAAAGCGACGGCAGTTTTACTTACGATTATACGGATTTTGATAAATGGGTTTCATACTGTAAAGAACTTGGCATAGGCGATAAAATTATACTTTACAGCATTGCCCCGTGGCACGGTTCCTTCACTTATTGGGACGAAGGGGAATTGGTGTACGAAGGCTACAGTGCGGGGAGCGAAAGGTATAATACGGTATGGGGCGATTTTTTGGAGGATTTGATCGCGCATCTGGAGGAAAAGGACTGGTTTGACGACGCTTATGTCGGGATTGATGAAAGAGGCTTTAGCGCGGCGGCGTTTGATTTGATTGAATCCGTGAAAAACAGCGAGGGAAAATGCTTAAAGACAGCGGGGGCAATGGATTCTTTTATATCGCAAAAGGATCTGGCCATGCGCGTTACGGACTTGAATGTCGGGGATACGGCCGCATGGGGGCACCCGGAGGATTTTCAGAAGATTTTAGATGACAGAAAGGCCGCTGGGCTGCGTACGACGCTGTATTCGTGCACCGGCCACCGTCCCGGCAATTTCTCTATGAGCATGCCGGCAGAAAGCTATTGGTCGGTTGTAAACGCGGGCAAAATGGGCACGGCGGGATTTTTACGCTGGGCGTATGACGCATGGGTGGAGGATCCGCTGCGGGATACGACGCACAGCCTGTTTGAGCCAGGCGACTGCTTTTTGATTTTCCCGGACGAAAAAGACGCCCTCGACCCGCAGAGCAAAACTTCGGTGCGCTTAGAGCGTATGGCGGAAGGCATTCGCGACGTAAATAAATTAAAAATAATCGAAGAAGAAATGCCGGAACTGGCGGAGGAAATTCAAAACCTCTATGACGGCATCCGCACGATTGCCGTTCACGGTTCGTTTTTGGACGAGGCGGCAAAATTTCAGCTTGCACAGGAAATGACCGCGTTTAAAGCAGGCGTTGCCCGTATTACCGGCAAGTATTTGTATTTGACGGCAGGAAATTCCGCCGGCATGTTTTTACAGGATACGGAGAAATCTCTGCGGACGGGCGAAACCTATCAGATTCCGGTAAAATTAAACAGCAGCCACGCGGATAAGACAATTATTTACGTATCTTCCAATCCTATGGTAGCGGCTGTAGACGCGGAAGGGACCGTTACGGCCAGAGCGCCCGGTAAAGCTGAGATTACACTCAAAAACAAGGCGTCGGGTTATACGCAGACGATGGATATTTTTGTTTCGAAGGTATTAAGTATCAGCAACAAGCTGACGGATTATAAACTCCCGGAACAATACCTTTCGGATATTGAGAAAGACGAAAATAATGAAAAAGGGCGGCGTTATCTGGGGCAGCCGGATATGGCGATGTTAAACGATAACAAGACGCTTGTTACGGTTTATCCGGTAGGGCACGGCGTAGGACCTATTGTTATGCAGATAAGCCGCGACGCCGGGGAAACCTGGGAAGAAAAAACCGATATCCCGTCTTCCTGGGAAACGTCGTATGAAACGCCGACTTTATATAAGCTGAACATGGCAAACGGCAGCGAAAAGCTGATTTTGATATCCGGCAGGCCGGAAAGCTTTGGCGCTCCGAGCGGAGGATGGGATGCTTCTGTTTCTTCGGATGGGGGCGAAAGCTGGAGCGAGTTCGATACGTACTGCGAAACGTTAGGAAACGGCAGCCGCAATGAAACCGTTGTTGCAATGGCAAGCCTGATTCAGCTTAAAGATGCGGACGGCAACTACATGGACAAGTGGATGGGCGTTTACCATAACGGTACGTCTTTTGTCAATTATAAAACGTATCTGACCTTTGATGAGGACGGAAGGCAGCAGTGGACAACGCCGGAGCCTTATTTAAGCGATTACCGCCCTATCGAGTGGGAGCGCCAGATTTGTGAAGTCGGCCTGTTCCGTTCGCCAGACGGAAAACGGATTGTAGGGCTTGCCAGAAGCCAGTCCCACAATAACCCGGCGACGATGTTTTACTCAGATGATGAAGGGGAGACCTGGAGCAGGCCGGTGGATTTGCCCGGTTCTCTGGCAGGCGAACGCCATAAGGCGATGTACGATCCGACCGATCCGACGGGGCAGAGGTTAATTGTAACGTTCCGTGAAATCTGTTATGATTTGGACGATGACGGCCAGTTTGGCGGTGGCAGCGACTGGAAAGCGGGCGACTGGATTGCCTGGGTGGGGACATACGACGATATTATGAACCAGGACGAAGGGCAATACCGGATTCTGCTGTGCGAGGACTGGGCGGCAAATGCCAAATCGGGCGATACCGGATATACCGGGCTTGTGGTACAGCCGGACGGGACATATATTATGGATTCTTACGGGCACTGGGATCGGGAATATTCCGAAAGCCTGCCAAATTACAACGTTTACAATGATTTGTGCTATATTAAGCAGGCCAAATTCAAACTTTCCGATTTGGATAATCAGGTGCTTTCCGTATTTGTGGATCAGCTGGAAGCAGAACTTGAACTGATACCGCAGGATGCGGCGGCAAAATACACAAAGGAAACCTGGGATGAACTCAAGAAGGCAGAAGCGAACGCCCTTGCGGTACTCTCAGATGCAGGCAGTTCACAGAATGCATGTTATGCCGCATATAAGGCTTTGCAAAAAGCAAGGCTGGCGCTTGTGATGCAGGGAGCGCAGGATGATCCTGCCCCAAAACCGCCAAAGCCGGAGCCGCCGAAGCCCGAACCGCCGAAACCGGAGCCGCCAAAGCCGGAGCCGCCGAAACCGGAAGGGATTACGGAAGGCAAGGTATATGCAAGCGGGAATTATTCTTATAAGGTGACCAGCGTTTCCAAAAAAACGGTTACGGTAACAAAAGCAAAGAGTAAAAATATAAAAAGTATAACCGTTCCCGATTCCGTAAAGCTTGGCGGCGTAAGCTATCAGGTGACGGCAATTGCGGACGCGGCGTTTAAGAATTACAAACTGGCGGCAAGCGCAAAAATCGGTAAAAACGTAGAAACCATTGGGAAAAATGCGTTTGCAGGCTGCGTGAAATTAAAATCCGTTGCGCTAAACGGCAAGAAGTTAAAGAAAATCGGAAATAGTGCGTTTTCAAATTGTAAAATCTTAAAGAAGATTACCATTAAGAGCACGGCGCTGAAAACGGTAGGAAAGAATGCGTTTAAAGGCATTGATAAGAACGCGCAGATTAAGGTGCCGGCGAATAAACTGAAGAAGTATAAAAAGATTCTGGCAAAAAAAGGCCAGGCAAAGAGTGTAAAAATTAAAAAGTAGCTTTTGGTAAAGAAGTCCCCCTGTCCTTTGTTTTGGGCAGGGGGATTTTGCGGAAAAAAATTATGTGACCATGTCCAGGTGTTGTATGGTACCGCAGTTTCCGTTTTCGTACAAAAAGATGCCGGTTTTGCGCACCAACGCGTTTGTGGAATTGTCTTTTGCCGAATTAAGCGAAAAATCGGTCTGTTCGCTGCCCAGATAAATCGCCCCGATTCCGGCCTTTCCGATGGCGATAAGCCGGTCTTTTCCTCCCGCGTCCTTTGTCCAGATCCGCAGCTTGTCAAAAATGGGATCGTTTTCGTCAATCCAACCGTTCCCATCCTCGTCATAAGCCGCCAAATCGGCAAATCCGTCGCCGCTTTTGGTTCCAAAAAGTTCGCTGCCGTCGTTGATTTTGCCATCGCCGTTTTTGTCTAATGCCAAAAATCCGCTGCCGGAGGCTAGTTTTGAAATCTGATCCGGTTTGCCGTCGCAGTCCAAATCAAAGTAAAATTTCTGATCCGAAACATGCGCCGGGGAACTGTTCAGGTTGATTACCAGAGGATCGCACAGTTTGGCCTGGTTTAGGGCTTCTCCAAACTGTACAGAACCGGCGTAGGATTCTTCAAATGAACGGCTCATTGCAATGGAAAGGTGAAAGTTTATTTCCCGCCCGTCCGCTGTCTTTACTGTGCCGTCCGTAGTAAAAGTAGTGGTTTCTTCTTCTGAATAGCTGACGGACTCAGAATAGCTTCCGCCCATGCCCTGCATGGAAGGCGCGCTGCCGGCGTACAGCCCGTTTAACCCGCCGGTCAGCCGGCTTAAGGAAACGGTATTTTTGCCGAATAGAAGCATCAGCAGGTAATTTATGGACTGCTTTTGTATGGCGTCCAAATCGGGCGCCTGCCGCGAAACGGCCAGAGAAGGGGTGATACTCTGCGCCTGTTTGAATTTGTGGAAAAGGCTTTCGTTGAAATTGCCCGCAGAAGACGGGCTTTCCTCCCCGGATCCGGATTCTTCACGGTAGTGTTCTACCGCAACGGCAGCGCTGTTTACCGAAAGACCGCCGCCGCCCCAAAGAGAAAGGGAAGACGATACGGCTGTTGTGCGTTCATAACTCCTGCGTGATGCCATGGCTACATTGCCCGATTGTATTATCACGTCTGTTCCTCCTGTATTGATAAAGCTCCCCGTACCCTCAGAGTACAAAAAAGACGGCTAAATAAGAAAATCCGTTTTCTTAAATAACCGTCCGTGGTTCCATTAAGGTGCGAATGCATTCAATTTACATATCGGAGAAATCGGAGTAATGGTTAACAGCCTGCGGCATTGTATTTTTGTGAAATAGGAAAAAACCGGCGGCGCCCAGCAGAACAAACGGGAGAAACCAGAGAAATATATTTTCGGCTACAACAAAGGTTCCCCAGCAGTTAAACAGGATATGCAGGAAAATAGAAAGGTATATGGAGCCTCCCCTTTTGCAGACATATCCGAAAAACAGGCCGATAAAAAAAGCGTAAACGCCCTGGATAACGTTTAAGTGGAATATACCGAACAAAAGAGACTGCAAGACGTTTGCCGCCCAAAAAGGAAGCGCTTTTTGCGCGGAGGAGAAAATAACGCCGCGGAAAGTCAGTTCTTCTTCAATTGGCCCTAAAATCACGGCATACAGAATCAGAAGCGGGGAGACGGAGTTGGAAAACCCTGCCGTCTGCATCAGCTTTTCGTAAAATTCCATCCAGCCGGGAAACAAAACGGCTGAGATTACCGTCAGGACGGAAGAGAGGATCTGCAGCCCCGGCACTAAGAGCGCCAGCCCTAAGATAAGCTTTTTGTTGGAAAATTTATTTCCGGGAAACCGCAGGCTGCCGCCGAACTGGCGGGCGTACCAAAAACCGAACAGTAAAATCCCGCTGACGGCAAATATAACCGAGATCAGCTGGGCAAAATTCTGATTGCGGTACAGTCCGTTTAATTGCAGTAAAAGTTCGGCGTAGCCTATTTTGGTACCGGAAAGAAAATAGGGCATGCAGATAAAAAGCAGGCAGATTCCCATGACGGGCAAGGCTGCCGCAAACTGCAGCGCAATAGACGCAAACAAGGGCAAGAAACAAAAGAAGAATGATCCGATTTTTTTCATGGTAACACTCCTTACTGTATGATAGAATAATAATGAAATATTATAACACAGGAATAGAAAAGATGGAACTGAAATATCTGCTTTACAAAAAACAGGAATTAGAGAAAAACGGCGACGTAAGCCGGGATCTGCACATTTTGTTTCAAAATCTGCAGAAACGGGGAATTGCCGTGGAGGCGGTAAGCAGCCAGACGCTGCCCGTTTATATGGACAGGCATAATATACCGCCGGAAGAAACGCTTGTAATCGCCGCTACAGACCAGACGCTTACAGAGATTTCGGGGTTTCCCGCGGCGTCGATTGGATACCGGCGCACAGATTTTACAGAAGAAGGCCTGTATGGGGCGGATCTTTTAGCGGAAGGCTTCTGGGAGGTGGATTACCGCTTTTTAGAACGCGTTTGGCAGAGAAAACACAGGATTCCATGGCGTATTCTTGAAACAGAGCGCACCTACCTTATGGAAATGACGCTTTCGGACTTACCCGGGCTGTACGCGTTATACGAAGGGGAGAAGATGACGGATTTTATGGAACCTTTGTATGCATGGGAAGAGGAAGCGGAGTATACAAAGGCTTATATAGAGCATATGTACCGTTATTACGGATTTGGGATGTGGCTGTTGAAAGATCGGAATACACATGAACTCATAGGCCGGGCAGGGTTTAACCTGTTTGAATCCGGCGAAGGAGAGCCGGTACTGGAAATGGGGTATGCCATTGCGGCGTCCCGGCAGAGGAAAGGATATGCTACAGAAGCCTGCACGGCTCTTATCCACTATGCGAAACAGGAAGAACTGGGCTTTGATACACTGTATTGTTTTGTCCATAAAGAAAACAGGGCGTCTATTGCCCTGTTGGCCAGGCTCGGATTTACATGCTGCGGTGTGTGTAACCGTGACGGGCATAAGATGTACCGGTATGCGTACCCCCTCTTTTAGAGGTACGCATTTCCCTATACCGCCGTCAAAAAATTCAGCGAGCCCTTCGGGTTATCCGTCCCCTTTTCAAGCAGCGCAATCAGCCCTAACATGGTCTGTTCGATTTCCTGCGGCGAAGAAGGGATCAGCGTATTGTCAAACTTTACCGTCAGCACCAAAAGCGTAATCTCCGCAAGCGCCTCCGGATAGTCGAATGAAATCTCCCCGTTTTCGATTCCCTGGCAGATAATGTCCGTAAGGACGGGCTTTAACTCCGAAACAATATAATTTAAGTACTTGTGGTGCAGCATGGATTTCCCCTGCATATCTTCGTTTTCCGAAACGCTCTTCTGGCGCAAAAACTCCAAAGAAGAGTTCCGGCACGCCTGGAAAATTAACGCCATGCGCGTAAACGGCGGAATATCCGTTTTCTTCGCAAGCTGTTTGGCGGTTTTGATGGAAGAGGAATAGCTGCGCTCCACTAACGCTTCAATAATCGCGTCCTTGGAAGGGAAGTAATAATAAATGCTGCCCTTTGCAATCCCCGCCGTACTGGCAATCTCACTGACGGAAATTGATTGAATATTATTGTTCTCCAATAAGGTCATAAGCGCATCTAAGATGCGGTTGTATTTGTCCTGAGCTGGCATATGCGGCCGCCTTTCTTTTTACTGTGCGCCAAAAAGCCGGGCGATTACAAAATCAGCCCCGCCGGAACCGTTTCTTTGGCGGTTTCGATCGTCCCGTCTTCCTGCGGGCAGATTCTTATCCGTAAATACGAATGAATTTCCCACTGTCTGGCAATGATATTTAGTGACAATTACGATACGAGTATAGCATATGAAAAAAATCTCTTCAATATCCAACAGAAAAAAATAATTTAGACTTGACCGACGGTCAGATTAGTGGTATTGTCAAAGAAAACAAAGTATGACCGACGGTCAAAACAAAAGTGGAGGAACAAAGTATGACGTACGCAGAAATTTTTGGGGAAATCAAGGGAAAGTTTATGGAAGCAGACACAAGCGATATTACGGAGCATCTGGCCTACCAGTTTAATATTACGGGCGAAGGCGAAGGCATCTTTTACGTCGAAGTAAAAGAAGGGGAACTGTTCGTAGAGCCGTATGAATATTATGACCGGGACGCCATGTTTATCTGCGAAGCGAAAACGCTGCGCAAACTGGCGGACGGGAAGTTAGATCCGGTGGCAGCGTTTACGCTGGGCAAGCTAAAAGTAGAGGGCAGCATTGAAAAAGCCCTGCGTTTAAAAGAGATTATCGACAGCAAAAAGAAAAAGAAGAAAAAATAAAGGCCGGGCAAATCCGGGCTGAAAGGGATGTCATATGAAAAAAAAGAATATCGCGGCGCTTCTTGGCGCGGCGGGTTTTGCAGAATTTTTGATATCGGCTTATTTTTACAGAAGGACGATGGTGCGCAGCGAGGCAAAAGTGGAGCGTACCATGAAGATGGCGGGTACGGACTGGAGCCGGTATGCGGATTTTATAGCGGAACGCAAGGAACGCTTCCTTGCATGGCCGCATGACGACGTCTGGATTTCGTCGGACGACGGGTTAAAGCTGCACGGGACGTTTTTTGAAAACAGGGACAATAAGCGCGTGGTAATCTGCTGCCACGGGTACACCAGCGAAGGCATGAAAGATTACATCGCCCTCTCGGATTACTATCTGAACCACAACTTTTCCATGCTGCTTGTGGATCTGCGGGCGCACGGGCAAAGCGAGGGCAAATACGTGGGCTTTGGCTGCAAGGACCGCATGGACGTTTTAAAGTGGATAGAATGGGCGCGGCAAAAATGCGGCGGGGATGCCAAAATCCTCCTGCACGGCACATCCATGGGCGCGGCGACCGTTTTGATGGCGAGCGGGCTTTCCCTGCCGGAGCAGGTAAAAGGGATTGTGGCGGACTGCGGGTTTACGTCTCCGAAGGAAGTGTTTACCCATGTGCTGCACTCCATGTATCATATGCCGGCATTCCCGGTAATCCAGATTGCGGACCGGATGAACAAAAAACTTGCGGGCTACGGCATGGACGAATGCAACGCGGCAAGGGAAGTGGCAAAATCCAAAACGCCGACGCTTTTTATCCACGGGGATAAAGATACGTTTGTACCGTACCGTATGTGTGAAAAGCTGTACCGCAGCTGCGCCGCGAATAAGTGGATGCTTACGGTAAACGGCGCCGCGCATGCGGAAAGCTACTACAAGGAAACCGCAAATTATGAAAAGGCGTTGGATACGCTCTTAGAAGCAATTGGCATGTAACAGTGCAGAAAGAAACAGGGGTTTGATATGATGAAAACAAGAAAAGGCTATACCGTGTATCCGTTGACCGTAGCGCAGAAATTCCATTTTTTCTATTTGGATGCCTGCGAAAACAAAGCCGTTGTCAATATCGGCACCAGCTTAACAATCGAAACTGAGCTGGACTTTGACGTCCTGCGAGAATGTATCATCGAGGCGTACAACCGCAGCGAATCAATGCGCCTGATGTTTGCAAAAGACAAGGACGGTACGTGGTACCAGTATGTCAATGACAAAGCCGAACCGGAAGTTCCGTTTGTAGACTTCTCCGACAAGACCATGGAAGAAGCGGAGCAGACCATGCGGGAGTGGACAGGCGTGCCGATGAAGCGCCAGGATTCCCTGATGAGCAAAATTGTCATGATTAAGATGCCGGACGGCTATTCGGGCGTGTACCTGCTGTCCGACCATGTCATTATGGACGCGCAGTCTTTGATCTGCTTTTTGCGGGATATCATTGAAATTTACAGCCACAGGGTTTATGACGCCGTTCCTTATCCAAAGGAGATGGCTTCTTATATAGAACAGCTGAAAAAAGACCTGGCATACGAAGCGGGCTGCAAGGCAAAAGAGCGCGACGAAGCGTTTTTCCGCAAGCTGATCGAGGCCGGCGAACCGATTTACAACGGCATTGACGGCACGAAAAAATTAGATCTGGCGCGTGAAAAATCCGGCAATCCGAACCAGCGGACGGCGGTAAACGTATCGGATTCCGTGGAATCGAACCTTACCATTTTCCACCTGGAGGAGGAGCCGACAAGCCGCCTGATGGATTTTTGCCACAAGGAGCATATTTCGCTGACCTGCCTTCTGATTATGGGGCTTCGTACTTATTTCCAGAAGGAAAACGGGAACGACGACGTTTCCATCAACACGGCGATTGCAAGACGCGCTACGTTAAAAGAAAAACGCTGCGGCGGCACCCGGATCCATTCGTTCCCGTTCCGTACCGTTATCCCGGAGAACACGACGTTCCGGGAAGCGCTGCGTGAAATCCGCGACTTGCAGAACGAAATGTTCCGCCACGCCAACTACGACCCGGTAGCCTATTTTGCATACCGCGGCAGGTATTATAAGACGCAGCCGGGACAGACGTATGAACCGATGTCCCTGACCTACCAGCCGATGACCTTAAAGGAGCAGAACTTAGAGAAGTTGGGAGATATCCGTTATAAGACCAAATGGTACCCGAACGGCGCGACGACGCAGGCGATGTACTTAACCGTTATGCACCGTCCGGAAGATAACGGCCTGGATTTTAACTTTGAGCACCAGGTCAAAGCCGTAAGCAAAGAGCAGTTAGAATACCTGTATTATTATTTGTGTAAAATCATGTTTAAAGGAATCGAAAACCCGAACCTGCCGGTCGGGGATATCATGAAACTGATCTAAGTTCCATCAAAAAGGAGGATGCGTATGTTAGAAAAACTGAAAGAAATTATTTTAAACTATGTGGAGGCAGAACCGGAAGCAGTAACGCCGCAGGCGCGTTTTATGGAGGATTTGGGATTTACTTCCTTTGATTTTATGAGTATGCTCGGGGAAATCGAAGATACGTTTGACGTTGAGATTGACCAGAAGGAAGCGGCGGATATCCGCACCGTACAGGAAGCAGTCGATTATTTGGAAAAGCTTAAAGCTTAAGGAGGGGACCTATGGTTTGCAATACGATTCGGGATATTTTATTACAGACAGAGGCAAAATTCGGTGACAAAGACGCCATCCGCTACAAAACGGGCAAGGATCAAATCGAATCCAAAACATACAGCCAGCTCAGGCAGGACAGCGAGCGCTTTTCCGGCGCGTTAAAAGCACTGGGGCTGCAGGGAAAACATATCGCCGTAATCGGCGCCACCTCCTATGACTGGATTGTCGCCTATCTGGGCACCGTAAACTGCGGCAGTGTGGCGGTACCGCTTGACGTGGCGCTTCCGCCGCAGGAGATTTGCGAACTGATCAACCGTGCGGACGTGACGGCCCTGGTATATGACGAATTGCGCGCAGACGTGGCGGCCATGGCAAAGGACGCCTGCCCGAACCTTACCAAAATCATTTCCATGCAGAAAGAGGAGGCGGAAGGAGACGTCCTTTCTCTGCACCGGCTTCTTTCGGAAAGCGAAAACGGTTTTGACGAATGGGCGAACCCGGAAGCGCTGTGTACGATTATGTTTACATCCGGCACGACGGGAAAAAGCAAGGGCGTTATGTTAACGCAGCGCAACCTGGCGGAAAACGCGACCTGCCTGGATATGAAAATCCCGTCGCGCACCGTTATTTTGTCGGTGCTTCCAATCCACCATGCGTACTGCTTAAGCATGGATATTTTAAAAGGGCTTTCCTTAGGCAGCATTATCTGCATCAACGATTCGCCGATGCGTATGGCCAAAAACATTCATTTATTCGGCCCGGACATGATTTTAATGGTTCCGATGATGATTGAAACCTTTGCCAAAAAATTAGAAGACGCTGCCGCGCTTCCGCCGGAAGCGGTGAAAAAACAGGTATTCGGCGACCGCCTGCACACAATCTGCAGCGGAGGGGCTTATTTAAACCCGGCATGGATTACGCTGTTTGAAAAGTACGGCATCCAGATCCTGCAGGGCTACGGCATGACGGAATGCGCTCCGGTCATCAGCACGAACCTGGAATGGAACAAGAAACACGGTTCCGTCGGCAAGCTGATGCCGAACTGTACGGCCAAGGTGGTAGACGAGGAAATCTGGGTACAAGGCAGCAGCGTTATGCAGGGCTATTATAAGATGCCGGAGGAGACAAAAGAAACGCTGACAGAAGACGGCTGGCTGCGCACCGGTGATTTGGGTTATGTGGACGAGGATCATTTTGTTTTCCTGACCGGAAGGAAGAAAAATCTGATCATAACGCCGAACGGTGAAAATGTTTCTCCGGAGGAGATCGAAAACGTCTTAAGCGAAAACCGCCTGGTACAGGAGGTTCTGGTACGGGAAGCAAACGGCATGATAGAAGCCGAGATTTTCCCGGATCTGGAGTATGCGGGCAAGCACGGGATTTCGGATGTGAAGGAGGGCTTGCAGGAGATTGTAGACGCTTATAATAAAGAAGCGGCGGCTTATAAAAAAGTAGCGGCGCTCAAAGTCCGGGATACGGAGTTTGAAAAGACGGCTGCAAGGAAAATTAAACGGTTTTAAGGATAAAGGGGCTGTTGCGGCAGCCCTTTTTTAATGGCTTTTTAAGGTTCGTCATGTATAAAAGACTATATTTGTTTCAGGTATGGGAGAGATATATGGAAATTTATACAAAAATAAAAAAGCGTATCCGAAGACGGATGCTCATGCAGGCGAAATTTGATACGGGGGAAATAACGGGGCAAAAGGAGCCGTTTGTACTGTACCTGGGGAACGGAGCGGACAAATCCTGTTACAAGAGGATATTCCAAACCCGCCGTATAAAAGGGAAGGAGCTGCCGCACGGTTTTGGCGGCGCAATGTATATGGCCTGTCAGACATTGGGGAATGGCAGCCTGTATGAGCCTGTACTGAATGGGTTTTCCAATTCGCAGGCTGAATTTATGGGGTTTTGGGCGCGCAGAAAAGAAAACGGCAGGTGGCTTTGGTATACACAAGACATGGGATGGCAGCCGCTTTCGGAAGATTACGCGCCAAAGCGCTTGTTTTTTGTCGGGGACAATATAAGGGAATTGTTTGACGATGATACGGCGTTTGTGGCGCTTGAAGCGCAGTGGTGGGATCCGGCGGCGCAAAAGCCGGCACGAAACGGCTATCCCATGTTTTCGAACGCCCTGATGGCGCATGCGTTCGGGGCGTTTGAGGGACATACCTACTGTAATACTTTAGCGGCGTATGAAAATGCGGTGAAAAACGGATACCGGTATTTTGAAGCGGATGTTTCCTGTACGGAAGATAACCGGCTGGTGCTCTGCCACGGCTGGAAGAAAAAGAACGCTAAATGTATCGGGCTTGCCGAATCCGACGAACGGGAGCATTTGAATTACAATCAGGCGATGCAGCTAAAAGCGCACGGGCACAAAATAATGGACATGCGCCAATTTTACCGGAAGGTGAAAAAAAGAAAGAACGACGTATACGAGATAGATATTCACGATACGGGAAGAAAAGCGCTGAAACGGCAGATACATGCGCTTCTGGACGATTTTGAATATGACGCGGAGGCGCTTGGCCGCCTGCTGATCCAGGTGATGAATGAGCAGATGTACGAAACCGTTGATCAAATATATCCATTTCAGTATTATCAGTATCTGGTTGGCGGCAAAATCCATCAATTAGACGATATTTTGAACTTTTGCCTGGATCACGGTATTTGCGCCGTTGCCCTGCGCGCGAACTTTGCGACGCCCGGCATAATACAAAAAATTAAATATACGGGTCTTTATACGATGTGTTATACGGTCAAAGAGGATGCGGAATTTGCAAAATACCTGCTTGGGATAGGCGTCGATACGATTTGTACGGATTATGTGACTAAGGAAGCGCTTTCGATGGCGCAGGATACGTTTGGACAAAAACCGTTTTATTTGGCTTACCTGCCGCAAGAGGGAGATTTGCCCAAAGAAGAGAGTACTTTTTGGTGCAGAAACGACGGGACGGACCAGGTGAGGGAAATCCGGTTCCAAGCAGATGCGGCCGCCTGCCGCGCATTTCATTTTCAGCTTGTCATTGACGGGAAAACATACTGGTACGCAGCAGACGGGCTTTACCATGGGCAAAATGATTTTGTGCGCAACGCTAACCTTAGGAAGTATTTGTTTACGGCGGGGCAAAAGCTGCCGGATCTGGTTGTAAAGGAGGGGATGACGGCAAGGATGGTAGCCGCCTGCGAAGGAGATTCCTAAGACAAGCCTTGCGTACGCGGAGGTGTTGTGCTAAGATAAACCATAGGCATTTATTGAAACTTGCAGTTGGTGAGGTGCGGCCCTATGGAAAAGAATGTACGTCTTGCGGATATTTACGTGAAAATTTACAACAAACAGCCTCTTTTCATGGAAGATCTGGCTTTCCTTGCAAAATATGACAAGGAGTGTTTTGAAAAAACCTGCCGGAATTTGATTTACAATATCCCGGAAGCAAAAGAACTGCTGGAACCTGCGGACGGGCAAGAACTTCTAAAAGCCGCGGAAGAGACGCCTGAAGAAAAACAGCCGTCAAAGCCACAGGAGACAAAAGCAGGTACGTTGGAAAGCGGCGCGCCGAAAGAAACGGATTTTGAAATAAACACAGTGCTCGGCAACCTCAAAAAGATGGAATGGCAGGAGATGCCGATCCCGGATTTGGACGTGGGCAAGGTGAAAAGCCTGCTTGGAAGCCTTTACATGGAAATGCTGTTTCCGCATAACGGCAGATACGGCTATTTTAATCTGGGAGAAGGCGAAAAATCCGTCTTTAACAGAAAGGTGTAGGAAGATGAATATACTTTTAACGGCAATCAACGCCAAATATATTCATTCCAACCTGGCGGTATACAGCCTGCGCGCATTTGTTCCGGAACCGTTTCGCAGTTCGGTCCGTATTGCGGAATATACGATAAACCATAGGAGTGAATATATTCTACAGGAACTTTATAAAAAAGCGCCGGACGTGCTGTGTTTTTCCTGTTATATCTGGAATTACAGTTATGTGCGTGAGATTGCGGCGGAGTATCATAAATTAAGGCCCCAAACGCCGATTTGGGTAGGAGGGCCGGAGGTTTCCTTTGAAACAATGCAGATGTTTCAGGAAAATCCGGCTTTTTTTGGCGTTCTGATTGGGGAAGGGGAAGCGTCGTTTGCCAGGCTGGCGGAATATTACTTGAGCGGCAAAAAAGGCGATCTTTCCGCGATCCCGGGAATTGCCTTTCGGCAGGAGAATGAAACGGATACCGGAATCTGCCGGACAGCGCCCGGGACGCCGCTGGATTTCAGCAGCGTTATGTTCTGCTATGAAAATATGGGTGCGTTCAGACACCGGATTGTCTACTATGAATCAAGCCGCGGATGTCCGTTTGGATGCAGCTACTGCCTTTCTTCCGTAGACAAAAAACTGCGGTTTCGGGATATTTCGCTTGTAAAAGAGGAAATCTCCTTTTTTTTGGAACGGGAGATTCCGCAGGTAAAATTTGTGGATCGGACGTTTAACTGCAACCATGCGCATGCAATGGCAATCTGGCGTTTTTTAAAAGAGAAGGATACGGGCAAGACAAATTTTCATTTTGAAATTGCAGCGGATCTTCTGACGGAAGAAGAACTTGTATTTTTGGAAGGACTCCGCCCGGGACTTATCCAGCTTGAGATTGGCGTGCAGTCGACCAATCCGCAGACAATTGAAAAAATCCGCCGGACAATGGACGTAAAGAAGGTGTTTGCGGCGGTAACGCGCCTTTTGGACGCGGGGAATATCCATATACATCTGGATTTGATAGCGGGGCTCCCGCTTGAGGGATACGCGCGGTTTCAGCAGTCGTTTAACGAGGTCTATGCTATTTGGCCAACCCAGCTGCAGCTTGGGTTTTTAAAAGTGCTCAAGGGTTCTTATATGTATGAGCGCAGGCAGGAATACGGGCTGGTCTACAGAGAAAACCCGCCGTATGAAGTCCTGGAAACAAACTGGCTTTCCTATGACGAGATACTTAAGATAAAGCTTGTGGAGGAAATGTTAGAGGTTTATTATAACAGCGGGCAGTTTGAAGTTACGGCGAAGCTGATTGGCGCGGTATATCCGGATGCCTTTGGATTTTTCCTGGCGCTGGGACAGTTTTATGAGAAGAACGGATATCTGGACAAGAACCATTCGCGCATCCGCAGGTGCGAACTGCTTCTGGATTTTTTGGTACAGGACGGCAGGATGCCGCGGGAACTTTTGGAAGAGTCGCTTTTGTTCGATTTGTATTACCGGGAAAATATGAAAAGCCGCCCGTACTGGGCGCAAAGCCCGCCGAAGTTTTTAAAGGCGGCCGGCAAAAAGGGAAGGCAGGTGCACATTGAGCCGTTTCATTATCATTTCCCCCAAAAAGGGGAGCGAAATATTACGTCGCTGCCAGAGAGGCTTTCACGGGAGGTTTATGTGCTGTTTGAATATGGGGAACGGGATTTGCTCCATCAGGCAAAGGCGTCGGAGCTTGATATAGAAAGATTTTCTGGTTGCATAATAGGAAAGGCCGATCTATATTAAGAATATCAATATGATTGGCCGAAGGGCCGCATATGTATAAATTGGCCGCACATGAGAGGAGAAAACCGTGAAAAAACGTACGAAAGAGATTTTAAACCGCCTGGATAAAGCTTATGGTACCGAATTTGTCTGTTATTTAAATCATGAAACGCCCTGGCAGCTTTTAATTGCCGTAATATTGAGCGCGCAGTGTACGGATGCAAGGGTGAATATCGTGACGAAGGATTTGTTTGTAAAATACGATTCCCTGGAGAAGTTTGCAGAGGCTGATTTGGAAGAGCTGGAACAGGATATTCATTCGATTGGGTTTTATCACAATAAAGCGAAGAACATTATTTCCTGCGCGCAGACTTTGGTAAAACAGCATGGCGGGAATGTGCCGCGCACGTTAGAAGAACTGACGGCCCTCGCGGGCGTGGGACGTAAAACGGCAAATGTAATACGGGGAAATGTGTATCACGAACCAAGTATTGTGGTGGACACCCATGTGAAACGTATTTCAAAGCGCCTGGGATTTACAGAAGAGGACGATCCGTATAAGGTGGAGCAGGATTTGATGAAGGCGCTCCCAAAGGATCACTGGATTCTTTATAATATTCAGATTATTACGTTTGGGCGTTCGATTTGCGCTGCCAGAAACCCGAAGTGCGGGGAATGTTTTTTAAGCGATCTGTGTACGGCGGGGGACAGGCGGCAGAATAAGGGGTAATTTATGGACAGACAATATGACAAGGCGAAAATGGGAAAGCTGATGTGCGTCCTGTTTTTGCTGTTTGCGGCGGCTTATCTGCTGCTGCTGTTTTTTGTAAACCAGCGGATTGAGCGGGTGGATGTGTCCGGCTGCGACAAAGACGGCGCGGATCGGATGGAATACCAGATAGAAAAAATTGACGTCGCATACGGATATGTGCAGATACGCGGGTATGCCTATGAGCCGGGAGCCAGCATTGATACGGCGGATACCAGGATTTTAGCATACGATCCTGTGGGGGATGCGTATTACCGCCTGCCGACGGAACACGTAAAAAAAGAAAAAATTACCGAAAAGGCGGGCGACGGGTTCAATTACGATTATGCGCAGTTTCGCGCCGTTGCGCGCGCCGGGAAGCTGCCCGGCGGGTGCAGGGTTTGTATCTGGTACTGCTGTAATGGGGCCAACAGGCTGATTCATACGGACGAAGTCATATTTTACTAGGAGAAGCGATGAAAAAACTACGGGTTTTTATCAAATATATCATACGGAACGAATATCTGCCGCTTTGGATTTTTGCAGGGATACAGTTGATTTACCATATATGTATGAGCGAGCCGCCGGAATCGGACGCTGCGTGGTTTTTCAGCAAGCAGCTGGATACGTATACGCTCAAAGACTATCTGGAGACGCGTTATGCAGTCTGGTCGTCGCGGCTTTTGATCGAGGCGGTTTTGGTATTTGTTGCAAAAAGCATGCTTTGGTGGCGGATACTGGATTTCATATTCTGGGTTTTTTTGGCCTGGGCAATTACCGGCCTGTTTCCGGAGGAGAAACGGGAACTGGCGGGATATCTCACCGTCGGGTTTTTGTGCCTTTATCCGGTTTGGGATCTTAAAACGGCGGGATGGATTGCGACGGGCGTAAATTATACATGGCCGCTGGCGCTTGGGATATTTTCCCTTCACGGTGCGGCGCGCGCCTGTTCCGGCAAAAAGACGCCTGTTTATTTGTGGGTTTTGTACGGGCTGTCCGCGCTGTACGGGGCAAATATGGAGCAGATGTGCGCGGTGCTTTTGGCCGTAAACTGCGGCGTTCTTTTTTACTGTATCCTGCAAAAAAAGCCGCCCCGTTTGTATGGAAGCGTGATAGTAGGGACTTTGGCGGTATTTGCAGAATTTGTGTTTATTGTGACGTGTCCGGGGAATGAGGCGCGTAAAAGCCAGGAAATTATCAGCTGGATGCCGAATTTTGAGTCATATCATTTCCTGGATAAGGCCAGTATGGGCTTTATGGATACGATGCGTCATCTTCTGACGTCGGGGAATCTTTTGTTTTTGTGCTATCTTATACTGCTTGCGGTATTTGTTTTTTTGAAGGCAAAGCAGACGGCTTTTCGGGCGGCGGCAGTTTTCCCGGTTTTTGTTACCGTGTGGATTAGCTGGTTTCCAAATGCAGTGAAAGCGAATTTCCCGGCATTTTGGAAGCTTGTGGACAAGGGGGATTTTATCTGCGGCAGCAATTACCATATGGCTGCAAATTATATTCCGGTTGTGCTTTTTTTGTGTGTGGTTGGCTGTATGCTGCTGTCCCTTACGGCAGTGTGCGAAAGCCTGACGGAACTTTTGGCGCAGTTGTATTTACTGGCTTTGGGGCTTGCGACCAGAGTGGTGATGGGTTTTACGCCTACAATTTATGTGTCGCAGGAAAGGACGTTTTTGTTCTTGTATATGATTTTAGGAATCAGCGCGGCGTATCTGGTGGTAAACCATCAGAAGACGCTTAAGGAGAACAGGAATATATGGCAGACAATGAAAGCGGCGGGAGTTACGCTTGCCGTGTTGGGAGTTTTGCTGGATTTGGCGGAGATTGGTTCGTTTTAATTGAAAAAATATCCCATGGGACCGGTGCAAAAAATGCGGTTCCATGGGATATTTTTTTAAAGCCTTAAATTAGTTTGAGCCGGTAATCCATTCCTGGATTTTATGGAACCATCTGCTTTCGAGCATAATTTTATTTAACCTGGTGCATATATCTGCAAACAGGTAAATCATAACAAAAGTCAGGACAAGCAGCAGCGTTTCCTGTAAAACAGTCAGTTCACGGCTTGCAAATAATCCAAGAATCTGGCTCATTACGACATGCTGCAAAAGGAAAATAGCATAGGAAATACCGCCCGTATAGGTGAAAAACGGCTTGAACCGTTCGTATTTCATTATGAAATTCCCGGCGTGGTAAAACAGTAAAAACAATCCAGCCGCAATCGCCTGCGCGCATAAAAACGGGTCTAACGGCGCTTTGACAAAAATAAATAAGATCGCAACGCCTCCGAAGAATACGGTTACCCACTTATTTTCCAGCCATTCGCGGTATTCCATAAACAGCATCCCCATCCAGAACGCCAGCAGACAGACAATCAGGTTGCGCTCCCGCTGGATCTGGAAAAAAGCATTCGGCCAGTGAAACGACAGCGTTGCCGCGCCAAGCAGCAGCGTCGTAAGGATCCGGCAGCGCCTCATACACCAGGTCAGAAGCGGATACAAAAGATAGAGGAACACAAGCGCGCCTAAAAACCATTCGCCAATAAAGTAATAATTCTGCGGATAACGGTAGGAGAGATAACCGTCCATTCCGCCAAGCGTCAACAGCATGGATTTGGGGCTGCCGTTGTAGAATAAATTCCCTGCGGAGGTTGCTTTCTGGTAATAGAGGAAAAACCAGATCATGTAAAACATAGGGAACAGGCCTTTAAAACGGGTAAAATAGTAACGTTTGAAGGAACCTTTCCGGATAGCGGGATAATTGTAGTACAGGGAGGCCCCGGAGAGCATGAAAAATACGTTTACGCTGGTGTTCTCGCCCCAGACTCCGTTGGCATGGGTATAAAACAGGGGGAAATTGGCATACTGCGGCGTAGTGTTGCAGATACATGCAAAATGATATATGACAATGATCCATGCGGTTGCGCTGCGCATGAAGTCGAAGGCGTCAATTCGTTGTTTTTTCATAAAGATGCATCTCCTTCGTTCTTTTCTGTTATTGTAACATATTTTTGGGAAAATGTATGCCGGTTAACATATTTTTCACATTTGAAACTTTCCGCCCTGTTTATTCGTTTTAATAGCAGAGTGTAATGCCGGGCGATCCAACAATAAATATACGAAAGGAGGGGCTATGGCAAACAATACGATTGATGTGAACAGTATGACAAAAACCTATGACAATATGGCAAAATGCCTTGGCTCTAAAGAAACAATGCCTTCCGGTACAGAATTTTCAGATTATATTCTGAAAAAACTGAAGAACAAAGAAGCCGTTTCGCCGAAGGAAATGACAATGGAAGAGTACAGGCAGTATATTTACGGCAAGATTTCACAGATTGCGCTGCATCCGTCGCAATCCGGCTGGCAGTGGCATGTGGAAATTACGGACGAAGGGCTGGAGGCGATGAAAAACGATCCGGAGTACGAGGAGTACGTGTTTCATGCAGTCCGCGCCAATTTTTCATTCCGTGATCCGTATCAGTCCTGGAACTATTCTGTGCTGCACTTTGGCGCGACAAAGGAAGAGTCTTACGGGCAGAGCTTTGGCGGCGGCAGCAGGGTATGGAAGGAACATGAGGAAACTTACTGGGAACGCAGGCAGAAGCGAAGGAAAAGGCTGCAGGAGGAACTTGAGGAAATACAGGAACAGAAAGCCATTGCCAAACGGTTTGCCACAGAAGAATATCATGCGAAGCTGACGCAGATAAAGGCGGATCCGGACTGCGGCATAACGGATATGCAGACGCCTGACGCGGTGGCGGCGTATGAAGCAAATATACTGGCATATTTGATTTCAAGGCTTCATGTAGAAGTATAATATGTTTTCGGACCGTTGCGCGAAGCGGATAAAACCAGACGAAAAAACAGGAGGGAAATTATGGATATTGGAAGAATAGGGGCAGGCAGATTTCCGGCCTCATATGTACAAAAGAAGGCGCAGAAAAACACACCGGAAGCGGATTTTGGCAGCCAGGTACAGAATATGGAAAAGACGCAAGGGAGAGTATATACTGTTTATATGCCGACAGACGATATGATTTATTCCGGCGGAAACGGATCCGGGCTTTCTTTTTATATAAAGTATGCCGAAGAATCCACACCGGAAGATCCGGTTGTTATTGCAAAAGGCGTGGATGAAAACGGAAAGGAATTTGAACAGACGATACATATCAACCGGATTTCACCGCGCAGCGCGACGCTGGTGGAAATGCGCGCTTTGGAGGCGCATTTGAATGTGGATAAAAACGGAGGGCTTTCTTCGCTTCCCCTGGTTGAAGGATTAGAGCAGATGGGGTTAAATGACCGCGGGGATTTCCTGCGGATGTTTGAGAAGACGATTGGCGATATGACGCTGTTAAGGCAGAAGGAAGCGGCGGCTTATTACCAGTATAGTATGCAAACCTACTGGGATTGGTGGGATAGGCAGAAGTAAGGCGGTTTACAAATCCACTTTCTTTGGGTACAATAGGATTCAGGAACGCGGCAGCTTTTGCCGTCCCAAAAGAAAGTGAGGAAATAGTATGGGAAAGAAACTGTTGGCGGCGCTTGTGTCGATTGCTTTGCTGTTTGGCATGCTTCCGGTTTATGCGTTTGCGGAAGAAGAAAACGGCGGGGACGCCGTTTCAAAGGAATGGGCTTATACGCCGAAGAATGAAAAGAGCGCGGTTATTACCGGGTATAAAGGAAATGAATCCGTCGTAACGATTCCTGCAGAAGTGGATGGATACCAGATAACGGCAGTGGGCGACCGTGCGTTTGAGAATAACCGCACGGTGCGCCAGGTTACGGTATCGGAAGGGATTACGGGCGTCGGCCATTATGCGTTTTCGGGCTGTACGGCGCTTACAGGCCTTGCGCTGCCGGAAAGCATGGCGTCGCTTGGAGGCCGTATCATAGAAAATACAGCGGTAAGGAGCATCCGGATTCCGGCAAATGTATCCAAGTGCGAGCCCGCTCCGGTAGGCGGCGGGTACAACGGTACGCTGGCGGGCTGCGCTTCCCTTACAGAAGTTACGTTTGGCGAAGGAATGACGGCGGTTCCGGATTATATTTGTGCAAGCCATGATAGTACAAGCCGGATTTCTGCCGTAAATATCCCGTCAACCGTAACAAAAATCGGAGAATATGCGTTTTATAAGTGCCAATCCCTGCAGACATTGGATATCCCTTCGTCTGTTACGGAAATTGCAAGGCATGCGTTTAACCGCTGTTCGGCCCTGGTTTTAGACAGGCTGCCGGAGGGATTGGAGAATATCGGTTTAAACGCGTTTTTCGGGTGCGTAAGCATCACGGATCTGACGCTTCCGGGGACGATTAAAAACGTGGGGGATTACGCGTTCCAGGAATGTACCGGGATGCAGCGCCTTACAATAGAGGAAAACGGCGACCCGGATTATGCCGCGCAGATCAATGGCAATGCGTTTTCCGGATGCAGCGGGCTTACGGAAGTTCATTTATCCTGCAATATAAAAAGCGTGGGCGGCAGGGCGTTTTCAGGCTGTACGTCGCTGGGGGAGGTTTCTTTGCCGGAAGGAGTAGAGAGTATTGGCCATTACGCGTTTTCGGGCTGTACGTCGCTTGAAAACATCGGGCTGCCGGAAAGCCTGACTACGCTTGGCGGGTGTTTTATCGAAAATACGGCGGTGGAGAGCATCGTAATTCCAAAAAATGTTTCCAAGTGCGATTATACGCCGTACAGTACCGGATATAACGGGCCGTTAGCAAACTGCAGCGAACTGAAAACCGTGACGTTTGCGGACGGTATGACGGCAATTCCGGAATATATCTGCGCAAGCGGCGCGTACCAGAGCAATATTTCGACAGTAAACATCCCGGGCTCGGTGAAGTCGGTAGGAAATTATGCGCTGCATAACTGCAAAAACCTGTCGTCCGTAAATTACAGCGGAAAAACCGAGGAGGACTGGGATCAGATTGATTTGGGAGCCGGAAATGAAAGTTTAAAGGATGCGACGCAGGAGTTTCATGAACACGAATATGACGACGGTGCGGTTACGGATCCGACCTGTACCAAACAAGGGTTTACCACGTATACCTGCGTTTCGTGCGGAAACTCCAAACGGGATCAGTTTGTCAGGGCGCTTGGGCATACGCCGGTTGCCGACGCGGGAAGGCCGGCCACCTGTACGCAGGACGGTTTAACGGACGGCAGCCATTGTGAAGTCTGCCGGGCGGTTCTAAAGGCTCAGAAGAAAATTAAGGCCACCGGCCATACGCCGGCGGGAAGCGGCATAGTTTCCCGTCCCGCCTCCTGTACGGAAAACGGAATCCTGACGCATACCTGCAAAACCTGCGGGGAGAGTTTTACGGAAGAAATAAAAGCGGTGGGGCACAGCTACGGGGAGCCGGCGGAAACGCTTGCGCCGACCTGTACGCGGGAGGGAGAAATGGAGTATACCTGCGCGTCCTGCGGGGACAAAAAAACAGAACCGGTTCCTGCCCTTGCACATGAGTATGCCCGGTCAGTGAAGGAGCCGACGTGTACCGAAGCGGGTTATACGCTTTATACCTGTTCCAATTGCCAGGACAGCTACAAAGAAGATTTTACGGAAGTTTTAGGCCATCGTTATGAAATGTCCGAACAAGAGCCGACCTGTACCGAACCGGGAGGTACGGCGCATATCTGCGCAAACTGCGGCGACTGCTATATGGACCCTGAGGAAGAAGCGTACGGGCACGATTTTGATGACGGCGTAGTTACGGTTCCACCAACGGATACGTCTGAAGGAGTGAAAACCTATACCTGCAGGCGCTGCGGGGAGACGGAAACAGAATCCATTCCGGTTCATACGCATACCTATACCGAAACGGTGGTAAAAGAAGCGACGTGCTCTGCACCAGGCGAAGCGTACTTCCTGTGTACAGAGTGCGGCCACAGTTATACCCAAACGCTCCCGAAGACGGAACACATATATCAGGCTGAGGTTACCGAGCCAACCTGTACGGCAGGAGGCTATACGGTTTATACCTGCGGGGCGTGCGGCGACAATTATCAGTCGGATCTGACGGAGCCTCTTGCGCACCAGGAGCAGGCCGAGGTTACCGCGCCGGCCTGTACAACGGAGGGATATACCCTGCACACCTGTACGGTTTGCGGGAACAGCTACCGGGACAGTGTGCAGGCGGCGCTTGGGCATGCGTATGATGACTGGATTGTTACGGTATTGCCGGGGGAACAGTCAGAAGGGAAAAAGGAGCGTACCTGTACCCGCTGCAAAGAGACGGAAGAAGAGGTAATTCCGTCGCTTGGCAGCCATACGCATATATATGATAAAGGGACGGTTACGAAGGAAGCGTCGTGCCTGCAGCCCGGCGAGCTTGTGTATGCCTGTACGGAGTGCGGGGATGTTTTAAAAGAATCCATTCCAAAGGCGGCGCATACGTATACGGAAACTCTTACACAAGCCGCGTCTTACGGCAGAAACGGAAGCATACAGCGAAGATGCGCCGTATGCGGCGATGCTGTGGAAGGCGTCATATCTGCGCCGTCCGCAGTGATCCTTTCTAAGACGGCATATACTTATACGGGAAAAGAGATAGCGCCCGTCGTCACCGTTACGGACGTGGGAGGCAGCGTTCTTGGTCCGGACAATTATACGGTTGTTTATACCGATCATAAAAAAGTAGGGACGGCTAAGGTGCAGGTTGTATTTCAGGGAAGATACGCAGGTACGATGGAAACAACGTTTGCGATTCTGCCGAAGGGAACGTCTATTTCGAAGCTGAAGGCCGTATCGAAAGGGTTTACTGTTAAATGGAAGAAACAGGGTTCCCAGGCGAAGGGTTATGAACTGCAATACGCTGCGTCCGGGAAATTTACGAAGAAAACGGCGAAGATAAAGAAGATAAAGAAAGCGTCCGCGACTTCAGCTACAATTCGGGCAAAAGCGAATAAGAAGTATTTTGTGCGGATCCGGACGTTTCAGAAGGCAAAAGGGAAAACATATTATTCGGGCTGGTCGAAGGTGAAGAAGATTACGGTCAAGAAATAAGAAGCCGCGCCGGCAGAGATTGCTTTTTTTGAAAAGATATGCTACATTAAAGTCGCCGTCTGATTGCGTGGTATAAAACTTACAGAAGGCGGCAATCTAATATCAGAGGAAAAAACATTGGAAAATATCAGATTTGTTGTGAAGCTTGCGGATACGCCGATTGAGGCTAGAGTCCTGCATGAAAGTACCAGGCAGTTTTTACGGGAGTATCTGACAGAGGAAGCGGCGGCGTTTTTTGTTGCGGTTACAGAAGAAAATATTGCATACGAACGGCAAAAGGCCGATCCGAAGTATCATTTTACGGACGCTTATTTAGAGACGCTCGCGCTCTACCGGCAGATTTCGGCGGGACTTTTGGATTATGATACGCTTTTATTCCACGGCTCCGCAATTGCGGTAGACGGGCAGGCGTATCTGTTTACCGCCAAAAGCGGGACGGGCAAGAGCACGCATACGGCGCTCTGGCGGAAACGCTTTGGAGCGCGCGCGGTGATGGTCAACGACGATAAGCCGCTGCTGCGCATGACAGAGCAGGGCGTTACGGTATACGGCACGCCGTGGGACGGAAAGCACCGCCTGAGTTCGAATATAGCGGTCCCGTTAAAGGCGGTCTGTATTCTGGAACGGGATACGAAGAACCATATCGGAGCCGTCTCGCCAAGGGATGCATGGCCGATGCTGATGCAGCAGAGCAGCCGCCCGTCTGATCCGGCCAAGCTTTCACAGGCGATGCGTCTGCTTGACGTTTTAGCGGCAAAGACGGGAATTTACCGCATGGGGTGCAATATGGAGCCGGAAGCGGCCGAAACGGCATACAGAGGAATGCAGTGAATTGGAGGTAGAAATGAGATTAAAAAAAGAATTTATCACACATGAAAGCGACGGCGAGCAGATTCTGGTATCCTCGGATACGGCGGCATTCTCCGGGCTGGCGCGCAGCAACAGCACGGCGGCGTTTATTATCAACTGCCTGAAAAAGGATACGACGGTGGAAGAGATTACGGAACGTATGGCAAAAGAATACGACGCGCCGAAAGATGTGATTGCACGAGACGTCGCCAGGATAATAGAACAGCTTAAGTCTATCGGCGCGCTAAATCTGTGAGGAAAGGGCGTATGCAGGACAAACAGGAAAACGGGCGGGGCGCCTTAGAACAGACGGCATGGGATTTGATTTACCTTGCGGCCTGCGCCCTGCACAAGATAAAGCCGCAGGAAGAGCGCGTACGGAGGATGGATTTTAAGCGCCTCTTTTGGATGTGCCAGTTTCACAGCATGACCGCCATGGTATGCATGGCTCTGGAAGAAACGGAAGCGTTTGCGGCGGCGGATCCGGACATAACAAACAAATGGAAGGACGCCAAAGCCAAAGCAATCCGCAAAAACATGCTGTTAGACGCAGAACGGGAGCAGATTTTAAAAGAGATGGAGCAGGCGGGCATCTGGTATATGCCGTTAAAGGGAAGTGTTTTGCAGGCAGTTTATCCAAGGTATGGCATGCGCCAGATGTCGGACAACGATATCCTTTATGACGCCGCCGGCCAGAAAAAACTGGCCTGCCTAATGCAGAAGCGGGGGTATGAAACAGAAATGTGCGGTAAATCCAACCATGACGTTTTTATGAAGCCCCCGGTTTACAATTATGAAATGCATACTTCGCTGTTCGGCAAGTTTAGCGGTTCTGCCTTTTATGGCTATTACAGCGGCATCAAGGAGAAGCTTCTTCGTGACAAGCCGGACGGGTACGGGTATCATTTTACGGACGAGGATTTTTATATCTACATGACGGCGCATACCTATAAGCATTATAACCAGAGCGGAGTAGGGCTGCGGTCTTTGGCGGATGCGTATGTGTATCTAAACGCTAAGGGGCAGGATATGGATTTGGCGTATATTGCGCGTGAGACAAAAAAGCTTGGAATGGCGGAATTTGACAGCCAGCTTCGCGCGCTTGCAGAAAAGCTGTTTTGCAATCCTTCGCCCGGAGGCGTTTCTCTGTCTGCGCAGGAGGAGGCGACGCTTTCCTTTTTTGTAGGATCGGGCGCGTATGGTACGACGAAATTTTACGTACAGAACAGGATGCGCGAACTGCAGCCGGAAGGGGAGGATTCCATATGGAAAGGCAGGCTGCGTTTTATCTGGCGGCGTTTGTTCCCGACAATGGAATGGTATGAAAATTATGAACCGTTTGTGGCGAAACACAAAATACTGATTCCGTTCTTTTTGGTATACCGGCTGTTTCGGCGTCTGTTCGGCAGGGGGATCAAGGGAGAAATTGACGCGATGCGCAAATATGGCAAAAAAAAATGAGGCTGTGTTCGTACCCTTCACATAAGGAAGTGAAGGGTACGAGGGCATCTCTGTATCAAATTACGGTATAGTCTTGTGGCTATGCCGTTTTTTCTTCTTTGGAACGCTTCTGTTTCAAGCGTTCTTGGAACATTTCTTCATATTCTTCAGCGGATGGGGCGTTGATAATACCGACTCCATTATAGTGAATATCAATAGGATACACTGTCTTTCCGTCTATGACCTTTTTCTTGGATACCATGATGTAGTCTATAAATTCATTGACGATGGCAGGCGTAAGTTCCTTGATTTCGGTATACCTCTTGACCTTTTCCACAAAGGCTGATACATTTGCGGTTTTGTCATCCTGCATTTCAATATCCAATTTTAATTGGGTAAGTAATTCTTTCAGCATTTTCTGTTCGGCTTCATAACTTGCCGACATTGTTGCAAAACGCTCATCGCTCAGTTTACCCGATACATTATCTTCATAAATCCGCTGAAACAATACGTCAAGTTCAGTAATACGCTTTTCACATTTGGCTAATTCACGCCGCTTCTTGGCAATTTCTTTCCGCTGTTCTTCGCTTGATTTGTCAAGCTGCTCCTGCACAAACTGTTTTTCAAACGCCTGCACATAGAACAGCACACGCCGCAAACTTTCAAGCACTAAGGCATGGACAACCTTTTCACGAATATAATGTGCCGTACAGTTTGCAGTATTCTTGCGGTAGTTAGAACAGAAAAAGTATGCCTGCTCTCGGCTGTAATTGTTCGTCACGCTATAATACAGTTTTTCCCCGCAGTCGGCACAATAGAGTAATCCTGAAAAAATGCTGATTTCGCCTGTACGGTTTGGTCTGCGCTTGTGGCTTCTAAGCTCCTGTACAAGTTCCCATGTTTCACTGTCAATAATGGCCTCATGGGTATTTTCAAATACTTTCCATTCCTCTTTCGGTCTGTGAATCTTGGTCTTATCTTTAAAAGAGCGTGTCGTAGAACGGAAATTAACCGTATGTCCGCAGTATTCAAGCCGTTCCAGAATATCCGCAACTGTCCTTGCCGCCCATTGTTCTTTTGTCTATATAGTTGTCCATATGCAGTAATCCTCCCATGAAGAATAGAGTGAGAAAAAATATCCCTCACCCTATAGTCCTTGAAAAAGTTAAAATTTGCCCTCTATTGCTTAAAATTTTTTAGCTTTTTCCGTAGATGCTGCATCCTTGCATGATAGCCCCTGCGGTTAAATGCACAAGCGGGGCAATCTCCTTTGTGGAATAGCCCTGCATTTTCAGCA